>Ga0070691_10000003_pt1 | contig 86538 bp, 87 predicted proteins | sample KBSK1101metaG_FD_64673 | JGI IMG/M metagenome (GOLD analysis project Ga0070691, IMG submission 64673) | Corn, switchgrass and miscanthus rhizosphere microbial communities from Kellogg Biological Station, Michigan, USA - KBS K1-10-1 metaG | ecosystem: Host-associated > Plants > Roots >... | reverse complement strand
GGCCAAATAGCGCTGCTATTCGGCCTCCCTGCGTCCTTGCCCCGCTTGGTCCGGCGCTCGCCAGTCGCACACGCGAGTTTCGCTAGCCCCTCCTAGGCCAAGCCCCTGGAGGGGTTTGCAGCAGTTCGGGAAGTTGGTGCAAATCCGCTGCGGAAGGGTGTCATTCTGTGCGCCATGATCTGGCAGGGTCGGGCCATGGAAGAAGAGCGGATCCAACGGGATATGGACGAGCGCCTGGAGCGAGCCCAGGTTGAGATTCGCGCCCGTCTGGAGAAGGTGGAGCTGCGCTGGCAGGAGGACGAGCAAGCGCGGCGGCGCGAGTGGGAGGCGCTCGAGGGGAGGTATATGACGGCGCAAGAGGAGCACCGCCATTTCAACGACGGGATCCTGCGCAAGATGACCGTCATGACCGACGAGTACATCCAGATCATGCGCGAGGGCGCCGCGGCCCTCCAGCGGGAGATCGCCGAACAGAGGGCGCAGATTCGGGCCAACACCGAAGCGGTCCTGAAAGTGCTGGACAGGTTGCCTCCACAGGCCGGATAGCTACCGGGATTCCGAGCCGATGGTTGAGTCGTCAGAATCGGCTCGATGGATCAAGTGACCTGGTCGGCGGTTGACGAGTTCGTCGTCGAGACGTTGGTGCCTGACGACGAGGCCTTGCGGGGAGCCCTCGAGACAGCTGAGGCGGCTGGGTTGCCGCAGATCCAGGTGTCGCCGCCGCAGGGGATGCTGCTGCAGATGCTGGCGCGGCTGCAGGGGGCGCGGACGGTGCTCGAGTTCGGGACTCTGGGTGGATACAGCACGATCCTGCTCGCTCGGGCGCTGCCCGAGGGCGGCAAGCTGATCACGCTCGAGGCCAACGTCGACTACGCCGAGGTCGCGCGCGGCAGCATCGAGCGGGCCGGGCTGGCCGACGTGGTCGATCTGCGGGTCGGGCCGGCGCTGGAGACGCTGCCGGTTCTGGAGGAGGAGGGGGCGGGGCCCTTCGACCTCGTCTTCATCGACGCCGACAAGGTCAACAGCCCCAATTACTTCGCCTGGTCCCTGGAGCGCACCCGCCCCGGCGGCCTGATCGTCGCCGACAACGTCGTCCGCGGCGGCCGCGGCGCGGGCGCCGCCGCGGCCGATGAGGCGGTCCAAGCACAGCGCCGCCTGCACGAGATGCTCAGCGACGAGCCGCGCGTCGCCGCGACCACGATCCAGACCGTCGGCTCCAAGGGCTACGACGGCTTCCTGATCGCCCTGGTTAACGACGCCTGACCAAGCGCATTTGAGGGAAGAGGGCGGTCGTGCTGCCCGGGAATTCAGTCGCACGCGCTTCGCGCTTAGCTCCGATGGTTGAGCGCCGCTGACGCGGCGCAGACGACCGATTGCATTTCGCGCCCTTCGGGCAACATTCCCGGGCAGCACGACCGCCCTCTTCTCACGGGAGGCTCCGTGATCGGGCAGGGGTTCAAATCAGCAGCCCCTGAAGCGTGATGGATCGGCGAGAGAGGAGGGGGGTGTCACCCTCCTCTCCCTACGCCCACCCATGCGCCCCTGCTATCTTTCCCGGTCGGCCCAGTGGGCTGGTTGTGCCTGCCGTCCGACTCCTGGGGCGTGCGGGAATCCTGTTTTCGATACGAGACCGGAGCAATGAAGGTTCGAGCTTCCGTTAAGCCGATGTGCGAGAAGTGCAAGGTCATCCGCCGCAACGGCGCCGTTTTGGTGATCTGTCAGAACCCCCGCCACAAGCAGAGGCAGGGCTAGCGCATGGCGCGTATCGCCGGGGTCAACATCCCCGTCAACAAACGGATCGAGGTCGGCCTCACCTACATCTTCGGGATCGGTCACTCGACCGCCCGCAAGATCCTCGAGGAGACGAAGATCGATCCGGGCACGCAGGCCAAGGATCTGACCGAGGAAGAGGTCATCAAGCTCCGCGAGGCGGTCGAGAACCGCGAAGTCGAGGGCGACCTGCGGCGCGAGCGCTCCCAGAACGTCAAACGCCTGATGGAGATCGGCTCCTACCGCGGCCTGCGTCACCGCCGCGGCCTGCCGGTCCGCGGCCAGCGCACGAAGACCAACGCCCGCGGCCGCAAGGGCCCGCGCCGCCTCAGCGTCGCCGGTAAGCGCAAGGTCTAGGAGCGGAGAGATGGCTGAGAAAAAACCCGCCAAGGGTCGTGCCCGCCGCCGCGTCAAGAAGAACGTCACCTACGGGCAGGCGCACATCAAGACTTCCTTCAACAACACGATCGTCACCCTGACCGACACCGACGGCAACGTGATCGCCTGGGAGTCGGCCGGCTCGGCCGGGTTCAAAGGCTCGCGCAAGTCGACCCCGTTCGCCGCCCAGGTGACCGCCGACGCGGCCGCCAAGAAGGGTATGGAACACGGGCTGGAGCGGGTCGAGGTCTTCGCCAAGGGCGCCGGCTCGGGCCGCGAGACGGCGATCCGCTCGCTGCAGGCCGCCGGCCTCGACGTGACCACGGTCAAGGACGTCTCCCCGCAGGCCCACAACGGCTGCCGGCCGAAGAAGCGGAGGCGCGTCTAGATGGCCCGCGATACCTCCCCGCAGTGCAAGCAGTGCCGGCGCGAGGGTCAGAAGCTCTTCCTCAAGGGCGAGCGCTGCTTCACCGACAAGTGCGGCGTCGAGCGCCGTTCCTACCCGCCCGGCGAGCACGGCCGCGGCCGCCTGCGCCAGTCCGAGTACCGGGTGCAGCTGCGCGAGAAGCAGAAGACGCGGCGCTACTACCAGGTGCTGGAGAAGCAGTTCCGCGCCTACTACGACAAGGCCTCGCGCCAGGACGGCGTCACCGGCGAGAACCTCCTGCGCCTGCTCGAGTCGCGCTTCGACAACGTGCTGGTGCGGCTCGGCTTCGCCGCCTCCCGGCGCCAGGCCCGGCAGCTGATCAGCCACGGACACTGGATGATCAACGGCCGCCGCGTCGACATCCCCTCCTACCAAGTCCGTCCCGAGGACATCGTCTCGATCAAGGCCGGATCGTCCGCCACCGACACGATCCGGCGGGCGACGGAACTGGTTTCCACCGTCCCGGCCTGGCTGCAGGCCGATCACGATGCCCTCACCGCCAAGATCCTGCGCTACCCCGAGCGCTCCGAGATCTCGGCGCCGGTCCAGGAGCAGCTGATCGTCGAGCTGTACTCCAAGTAGCCCGGAATTCGTAATTTCTGAACACGCATACGCAAGGAACTCATGACCACTGATTTCCAGGTCCCCCGCATCACCTCCGAGAAGGTCGACGACCGTCGCGGCACCTTCACCGTCGAGCCGCTCGACAAGGGCTTCGGCTACACCTTCGGCAACAGTCTTCGCCGCGTCCTGCTCTCCTCGCTGGGCGGCGCCGCGATCACCAGCGTCCGCATCGAGGGCGTCGCGCACGAGTTCTCGACCGTGCCGGGCGTGAAGGAGGACGTCACCGACATCATCCTCAACCTCAAGGACCTCGTCGTCCGCATGCACACGGACGCCGACGAGGTCGAGGCCCCGCTGGTCGCCACCGGCCCCGGCGAGGTCAAGGCCAAGGACATCGACCTGCCCTCCGGCGTCGAGATCCTCAACCCCGAGGCCCCGATCGCGACGCTCGAGAAGAAAACCAAACTCGAGGTCTACCTGACGATCGGCCGCGGCCGCGGCTACTCGCCGGCGGAAGAGAACAAGTCCGACGAGCAGCCGATCGGCGTGATCCCGATCGATTCGATCTTCTCGCCGGTCCGCCGCGCCTCCTACGCGGTCGCCGCCGCCCGCGTCGGCCAGCGCACCGATTTCGACAAACTGACCCTGGACCTCGAGACCGACGGCTCGATCGAGCCCGCGGCGGCGCTGCGCGAGGCCTCGGAGATCCTGATCAAGAGCCTGGCGATCTTCACCGACGCCGAGCGGGTCGAAGAGCTGACCGCGCGTGAGCCGGTCGCGGCGATCCCGGCCGACTCCCTCACCGCCGGCGGCGGCGACGGCGCCGGTTCCAACGGCCTCGACGAAATTCTGATCGAGGAGCTCGAACTGGGCGTTCGCTCCTACAACTGCCTCAAGCGCGCCGGGGTCCAGACCGTCGGCGACCTCGTCCGCAAGTCGCGCGGCGAACTGAACGCGATCCCCAACTTCGGCTCGAAGTCGATCGAGGAAGTGATCGAGACCCTGCACGCCCGCGGCCTCGATCTGCAGCGGGACTAGAGGACCACGAGAGCGGAGCGGAGAACCCTGTGCGCCATCGTAAGAAGCGGAACAAGCTCAGCCGCGACGCCGCGCACCGCGAGGCGCTGCTCTCGAACCTCTCGAAGCAGCTGATCGAGCACGAGCGGATCCAGACCAGCCAGGCCAAGGCCAAGGCGGTCAAGCCCGAGGTCGAGAAGCTGATCACGCTGGCCAAACGCGGCGGGCTGCACGCCCGCCGCCAGGCGCTGGCGACGCTGCACAACGACAAGTTCATCGTCCACAAGCTGTTCGACGAGGTCGCTCCGCGCTACGCCGAGCGCCCCGGCGGCTACACCCGCATCGTCAAGCTCGGCCCGCGCCGCTCGGACAGCACCGAGATGGTGTACCTCGAGCTGGTTTGAGCCCCGGCTCCTTCCGCCTCGATATCGAATACGACGGTTCGCGCTTCTCGGGCTGGGCCCGGCAGCCGGGCATGCGCACGGTCCAGGCCGAGCTCGAGACCGGGCTGGAGACGATCCTGCGCGAGCCGGTCGAGCTGAAGGTCGCCGGCCGCACCGACGCCGGCGTCCACGCCCGCGGCCAGGTCGCCAGCTTCGAGACCGCGGCCGAGGTCCCGGGCGACCTGCTGCGGCGGCTGAACGGGATCACGCCCGACGACGTCGCGGTGACCGCCGCCGTGCCGGCCCCGGCGGGCTTCGACGCCCGCGGCGACGCGATCTCGCGCAGCTACCGCTACCGGCTGCTGACCCGGCGGCCGGCGAGCCCGTTCGAGCGCGGGCGGGCGCTCTGGTGGCCGCACCGGGTCCACCGCGAGGGCCTCGACGCCTGCGCCGCCGCCCTCCCGGGCAGGCACGACTTCACCGCCTTCACCCCGACCCAGACCGACCACGTCCGCTTCGAGCGGGTCGTGCTCGCGGCCGCCTGGGTCGACGGCCCCGGCGATCTCCTCTGCTTCGAGATCAGCGCCGACGCCTTCATGCGCAGCATGGTCCGGGTCCTGGTCGGGACGATGCTCGAGGTCTCCTCGCGGCGCCGCACGGTCGAGAGCTTCGTCGCCCTGCTCGCCGGGGCGCCGCGCTCGCAGGCCGGCGAAACGGCGCCGCCCCACGGTCTTTACCTGGAGTCCGTCGCCTACTCCTAGAATCGACCGCGTGCGCATCCTCCTGACCAACGACGACGGCATCTCCGCCCCCGGCCTGCAGGCGGCGCGGCGGGCCCTGCGCGAGCTCGACGGGGTCGAGGTCGACGTGATCGCCCCCGACTCCAACCGCAGCGCCACCGCCCGCAGCATCACCACCCGCTCGCCGCTCGGCATCGAGGAGGTCGAGTTCGGCGACGGCGACCGCGGCTACGCGACCGATGGCACCCCGGTCGACTGCGTCCGCTTCGCCGAGCTGGGGCTGGTCGGCGGCCGCCCCGACCTGATCGTCTCCGGGATCAACCACGGCGCCAACCTCGGCGACGACATCACCTACTCGGGGACCGTCGCCGCGGCGCTGGAGGGGATCGTCCTCGGGATCCCGGCGGTGGCCCTCTCCCAGCAGTCCTCGGCCGGCGGCATGGGCTACGTCAGCGGCCGCTTCGACTTCACCGTGGCCGCCGCCTTCACCGCGCAGCTGGTCGCCCGGCTGGCGGAAGAGCGGATGCCGGAGGCGACCTTGATCAACGTCAACTGCCCGGCCGGGGAGCCGACCGGGGTCGAGGTGACGAGGCTCGGCAAACGGATCTACAACGACGAGCTGAAGCTGGTCGGCGAGGAGGCCGAGGGCCGGCGCCGCTACGAGATCTACGGCTGGCAGCCGGGCTACGAGGAGATCGAGGGGACCGACCTCTTCGCCGTCGCCCAGGGACGGATCGCGGTCACCCCGATCCACTTCGACCTGACCGACCACGGCGGCCTCGAGCGGCTGCGCGGCTGGGGCTTCGAGGAGATGCTGGCGGCGAGCGCTTCCACGGCGTGAGCGGGGAGGACGGCAAGCGCGCGGCGGAGCTGCGGCAGCAGCTGGAGCGCCACAACCGCGCCTATTACGTCCTCGACGAACCGGAGGTCGGCGACGACGTCTACGACGAGCTGCTCGACGAGCTGCGGGCGATCGAGGCCGAGCACCCGGAGCTGCGCACGCCGGACTCCCCGACCCAGCGCGTCGGGGCGCCGCCGCTGGAGCGCTTCCAGCAGGTCGAGCACGTCGAGCAGATGCTCTCGCTCGGCAACGCCCGCAACGAGGAGGAGCTGCGGGCCTGGGAGAACCGGCTCGCCAACCACCTGAAGCGCCTCGACATCGCCGCCTCGGAGTTCAGCTACACCACCGAGCCGAAGATCGACGGGCTGGCGATCTCGCTCACCTACGAGGACGGCGTGCTCGTCCGCGGCGCCACCCGCGGCGACGGCCGGGTCGGCGAGGACGTGACCCAGAACCTGCGCACGATCGGCTCGATCCCGCTGCGCATCGAGGACGCCCCCGAGCTGATCGAAGTCCGCGGCGAGATCTACCTGCCGATCGCCGCCTTCAAAGCCCTCAACGAGCGCCGGGCCGAAGCCGGGGAGCCGACCTTCGCCAACCCGCGCAACTCGGCCGCCGGCTCGATCCGCCAGCTCGATCCGGCCCTGGCCGCCGAACGGCCGCTCTCGAACTGGGTCTACGGGATCGGCGCCGTCCGCGGCCTCGACCTCGCCACCCACATGGACGAGGTCGAGTGGCTGAGCGAGCGCGGCTTCAAGGTCAACCCCGACACCGACCGCCACCGGGGCGTCGAGGGCGTCGTCAAGCGCTGCCACTGGTGGGAGGAGCGCCGCGAGACGCTCGACTACGAGATCGACGGCGTCGTCGTCAAGGTCGACGAGCGGGCGCTGTGGCGGGAGCTGGGCGTGGTCGGGCGCGAGCCGCGCTGGGCGATCGCCTGGAAGTTCCCGCCGACCACCGCGACCACGGTCATGAAGAGCGTGGTCTGGAACGTCGGCCGCACCGGCCACCTGGTGCCGTTCGCGATGCTGGAGCCGGTCCACGTCGGCGGCGTCACCGTCAGCACCGCCACCCTCCATAACGAGGAGGACCTCGCCCGCAAGGACGTCCGGGTCGGCGACGAGGTGGTGGTGATGCGGGCGGGCGACGTGATCCCCCAGGTGGTCTCGCCGAAACTGCCGCGCAAGAACAGGAGCGCCCGCAAACCGCGGCCGCCGGGGGAATGCCCCGCCTGCGGCACCGAGACGGTCAAGCCCGAGGGGGCCGTGTTCACGATCTGCCCCAACCGCGCCGGCTGCCCCGGGCAGTCCTTCCAGCACGTCAAGCACTTCGTCAGCAAGGGGGCGATGGACATCGACGGGCTGGGCGAGAAGCAGGCCTCGACCTTCCTCAAGGAGGGCGTGATCGCCGACGTCGCCGACATCTACGACCTCACCGAGGAGCGGCTGGTCGAGCTCGACCGCTTCGCCGAGATCTCCGCCCGCAACCTGGTCGCGGCGATCGAGGGCTCGCGGCGGCGGCCCTTCAAGCGCGTCCTCTACGCGCTCGGGCTGCCGGGCGTCGGCTACGTCACCGCCGAGGCCCTGGCCGACCACTTCGGCTCGATCGACGCCCTGCGCGAGGCCGACCCGGAGCGGATCGAGGAGGTCGAGGGGGTGGGGCCGATCATGGCCGTGCAGATCGCCGAGTCGCTCGGCGACGACCTCACCTGGGCGCTGGTCGAGAAGCTGAAGGAAAAGGGCCTGCGGCTGCGGGCCGACGAGTCCGAACGCCGCGCCGCCGGCGGCCCGCTGGAAGGCAGGACGGTCGTCCTCACCGGCACCCTGCCGGAGCTGACCCGCGAGGAGGCGGCGGCCCTGGTCAAGGCGGCCGGCGGCAAGGTCACCAACTCGGTCTCGAAGAAGACCGACTACGTGGTCGCCGGCGAGAGCCCCGGCTCGAAGCTGGCCAAGGCGGAGTCGCTGGGGACCGAGATCCTCGACGAAGCGGGGCTGCTGGCCCTGGTTTCGTCCAGCGGGTAGCGGTCGGAATGATGCTGCCCCATAAAATGAATTCCGTCATTATTCAGCGATGCTTATTGCCGGCCTCTCGGAAAACCGTATCTATAAGGCCCTTGGGGAAATTGGGCTACTCGTAGGTGGATATACGACTCTCGGCGGAGTAGTTGGTCTAGTTTGGGGCACCGTCGCAGGTGCGATCAAGCCTCTCGCCGAAATTGACCTTGAGCGCTGTGTGCAGCTGAGCGCAGCTGTGATGGGCCTATTTTCGCTCTGCGTCGAGATCTTTTCCCGAGCGGGGGTTTAAGGATGCCCACCTCGTTTGCACGCCTGGTTCCGTACCTCCTTGCGGCCGTCGTGGCACTCGTTGCCGCACTTTTTCTCCCCGACGGCGGTCTGACGTTGGAGCGGGCGGCGGTGACCGCTGCAATCGGCATTTTGGTTATCGTCGTTTCGCTGCACTGGGAATTTCGCCAAGAGCTCGATGGGAGCTCCAGCGCGCATCGTCGTCGCCTGCTCTTGGGGAGATGGTTGCTAAGTCGCGTCCGCAGGGGTGACGCGCGGGCGACCGGTGGGTGGGCTGGCCTCCAGTTCCAGATCGAGGCTTATCCATACACTGGCGCTAGGGCTCCCCGCCTTGTCGCTCGGGGAGGCAGCAATATCAGCTGCCTCCGAACCCCGCCGCCGGTCCAGGTCTTCCGTAACGCCGATGAGAAAACAAAGTCGGAATTGCGCGCCCATACGCCTGATTACGTAGAGGTCGAGTTTGAATCCACTGAAAAGCACTACCTAGAGCCGCTAGCCGACCTCTCTAGGCTTTCTTGACCCGCGGGCCAAGTCCGAGTCCGATGCCAGGTCTAGGCAAATCAGCTCCGTTGCTGCCAGGTCACATCTGGCATCACCGTGTTCATGCCGAGTTAGGCGAGAGCCTCTTTTTTTGGCGTCTTGGATTCTCGCCGGTTTACAACCGCGACTCGGCTCGGGCCGGATTCAAAGCTGCTCTTGCGGCCTGCGATGTGCGGTCAGTCGCTATATACGAGATGTTCGGCGTTTACGACGTCTTGGTTCGGGTCTGGCTGCCCAATGGCTGTCAGGCTGTGGAATTCCAAGAAGCGCTCCTGAAGGAGTTGAAGCCCCACGGCCTCGAGGTATGCGAGCCGTTCGCGGTCGAGTATCCAATAAGGCACTGGGCATTTTCCGCGGATGATGCGCCGGATGAGCCTCATGCCTTGAGAGTCAAGAAGCTGCTGCGCGACCCTGATCTGATTCGACGCGTGGAGGCTGAGGAGCTTTCGGCCAGCGAGGTGAAGACACTGCAAGGGGAAGGCCTGGTCGCTGTGCCTGACTATCCGGACCCGAACCATCCGGGCATCAAGTTCGCGATCGTTGTGGGTGGGGAGTCGAGAACGCTCCACCGAGGCGCGACGGGAACCCACAACCTCACTGCTGAGGACCGCGAATCACTTGAAGAGCTGGCGATTGACGTCGTCGATGGAGCCAGGCTCATCCGAGAGCGTTCCCTTTACTCGGGATCGGGTTTCAGCCATTTTGTAATTCTTGGCCGCGTGGGGTACGAGCACTTCCACGAGATACATGCGAGTCTCGTGACCCAATTCGGCGTTGCACCGATACGGGAACGATTCGAGCTCAGCACCATCACCATGGTCAGCGGTCAACGTGGGCTCAGGCTCTTCTCCGAGGCTCTGCTCGACTCCCCTTTCGTCGTGCGTACGCCAGCCAAGAATGTGGCTGTTGGCTTCCAGCCTCCACAGCAGTTCGAATCGGGTGACACAGTCGCCGATCGCTTCGAGGTCGTCAAGTCGCTTGGGGAAGGAGGATTCGGAACGGTATATCGCGTTCTAGATCACCGTGAGGGAGGAGTTGAGCGAGCTCTCAAGCTGTTTCAACCGGGCGGAAGTGACGCTGCGCAGCGAGAGCTGTCGATGCTGCGCAAAGTGTCAGATCGTCATGTCGTAAAAATGTTCTGGGGCGACCGCGACCGTGAGACCGGATGCTGGTATCTAGTGAGCGAGTTCGTCGAGGGGACCTCACTCGAGCCGTTTGTCCGCGGCAAACGACGGGGGGAGCTATCTGATCGGGAGTCGGTCGAGATCGTGCGGCAGGTGCTCCTTGGCTTGGAAGCCGTGCACCCTCAGGAGGGCCGTCTGGCGGAACTGGCAGAAGCTAGCGAGACGCGGGAGCTGTCCGGTCAGGAGTGGGATGAATGGCAGAGCTTGAAGGACAAGGCCATCGTTCACCGCGACATCAAGCCTGAGAACATCATGATTTCGCTGGCGGGAACCGTAAAGCTCATCGACTTCAATATTGCTTCTCCAGCAGGCGCTTTGATCAAGACGAATAGTCGTACCGAACGGTATGCACCACCGCAGGGCTGGCCGGAGCGCACGTGGAAGCCTCAGGTGGACCTATTTGCGACCGGCATCGTTCTGTACGAGCTTCTCTGCGGTGGAGAAGATCCTTACCCCGACCGCATCCCGCCGATGGTCGATCCGATCGTGCACCGTCCAGATCTCACCAAGCCACAGCTTGACTTCTTGGTTCGCTCTTGTTCGGTTGAGGTCGGCTATGTCACCGCGCGATCGATGCGGGAGGATCTCGAACGAGCCTGGCGCGCTCCGTCAGAGGAGAGCCCTCAGTAGGAGGCGACGAGCCCGGCGATCCGGTCCTGCTCCAGGTGGGCGAGGCCGAGGTCGCCGACGCCGTTCATCAGGATCGAGAAGGCCATGATCTTGCCGCTCTTGTTGAAGCAGTAGCCGGAGAGGTTGCTGACCGCGGTGATCGTCCCGGTCTTGGTCCGGCAGCGGCCGTAGGCGGCGGTCCCGTGCATGCGGTCCTCGACGGTCCCCTCCTTGCCGGTCAGCGCCAGGTCCTGGATGAATTCGTCGCCGGCGGCGTCCCCGCGCATCGCCAGCAGCAGGTCGACCACCTCGCGCGGCGCGGCGCGGTTGCCGCGGGTCAGCCCGGAGCCGTCGATCGCGTCGACGATCGCGCCGTGGTCGCGGGCGAATTCCTCGACCACGGCGGCGCCGGCGGCCGTGGAGCCTCTCCCGCCCAGGCGCGCGCCGAGCAGCTTGATCAGGGTCTCGGCGAAGAAGTTGTCGGAGTAGACGTCGGTGACGTTGACGATTTCGCCCAGGGTGGGGGAGCGGACGGCGGCGACGCGCTCGGCGCCGGCCGGGGTCGCCGCCAGGGCCACCTGGGCGGGGACGCCGACGCCGCCGGCCCGCAGCGCTCGCGCCAGCTTCGTGGTCGCCAGCTTCGCCGGGTCGGAGGAGAAGCCGCTGGCGCTGCTGGAGCCGGCGAAGCCGGAGTTGAAGGCGAGGCCGGAGAGGGGGCCGATGTAGGAGCTGGTCGCGTAGCCGGAGTCGGCGACGCCGCGGCGGCGGTCGAAGATCGTGTCGTCGCCGTAGATGCGGCCGGCGATCGCGCGGATGCCGGCGGCGCGGATCTGCGGCACCAGGGCGAAGACGTTGGTGCCGAGCCCGGCCAGGTAGCCGTTGTAGAAGGTCGGCGTGCCCAGCGTCGGATCGCCGCCGCCCTGCAGGTAGAGGCTGCCGTGGAGGACGCCGCCGGGGTCGACGCGGCCGTCGGCGAAGACCTTGGTCGGGATCCGCGCCTGCGGCCCCAGCCGGGCCAGCACCGTCGCGGTCGTGAACAGCTTCATGTTCGAGGCGAGGAAGCGCGGCGTCCCGGCGGCCCGGGCGCAGACCACGTTCCCGCTTTCGGCTTCGACCACCAGCAGACCGCTGGCCGAGCCGCCGCCGCGGGTCAGCATCGAGCGCATCTGGTCGCAGGCGGCGCTCCCCTGGGCGCTGCCGGTGAGCAGCAAAACGGCCGCCGAGGCGGCCGCGAGCAGGGTCGATGCGCGTCTCATTGCCCCCTTCAACACGGCTGCGCGGCAGGGTAGCGGGCGGGTCAGCCGCCCGCCCTGGGATACTTCGTGTTCCTGATGGGCAAAGTCGTCGACATCGAGTCCAAGCCCCGTCGTAAAGCGCGCGGCCGCAAAAAGCCGTCGAAGACGGCGCTGGTCCTCGGCGGCGGCGGCTTCACCGGCGGCGTCTACGAGATCGGCGCCCTGCGCGCGCTCGACCTGCTCGCGGTCAACAGCACCGTCAACAACTTCGACGTCTACGTCGGCACCAGCGCCGGGTCCTTCGTCGCCGGGATGCTGAGCAACGGGATCACGCCCGACGAGATGATGCAGGTGCTCAACGCCCGGGTGCCCTCCGAGCTCGACGACCTCGACCTCGACAAGGTGCTGAAGCCGAACTACCTCGGCTTCCTCTCGAAAGCCGCGATGCTGCCGCTGCGGGGGATCGAGCTGGTGCGGGCGCTGGCCCGGATCGGCGAGCTCTCGGCGATCGACATCGGCGTCGGCCTGGCGGAGGCGCTGCCGACCGGCCTCTATTCCAACTCGGGCCTGGCCGACTACGTCGAGAAGTCGCTGACCCAGGTCGGCGGCGTCAACGACTTCCGCCTGCTCGATCGCGAGCTCTACCTGACCGCGACCGACCTCGACACCTGCGAGCGGATCGTCTTCGGCGAGGAGGGCTGGTCCGACGTGCCGATCTCGAAGGCGATCCAGTGCTCGACCTGCCTGCCGATCGTCTACAAGCCGGTCGACCTCAAAGGCCGCCAGCTCGTCGACGGTGGCATCCGCTCCACCACCAACGTCGACATCGCGGTCGAGAAGGGCGCCAAGTTCATCGTCGTCGTCAACCCGCTGGTCCCCTTCGTCAACGACTTCGAGACGACGATCCCGACCGTCACCGGTCGCCGCGTCCGCCGCGTCTCCGACATGGGCCTGCCGGCGATCGCCAACCAGACCTTCCGCCTGATCGCCCACCAGCGGCTGCATCAGGCGGTCGAACAGTGGCAGGAGAAGTACCCCGGCGTCGACATCGTCCTGGTCGAGCCCGAGCCGACCGACGAGCTGATGTTCGGCACCCCGATCATGGACTACTCGCGGCGCCTGGAGATCGCCCGCCACGGCTTCGAATCGGTCACCGCCACCCTGGCCAAGGACTACGACCGTTTCAAGGGGATCGCCGAGCGCCACGGCCTCGAAATCTCCGAGCGCCGCGTCCGCCGCGTCGTCGAGCGGGCCGGGGAAGAGGAGCCCGAGCAGATCTCCGCCTGGCGGCGGGTGCTCGAGCAGACGACCTCGGTGCTGCTGCGGCAGTCCGGCGAGGCTTCATAGACAGAGGCGGTCTCGAGGGGACGTGTCGGTAGGTCCCCTCTCTCGGTACCTCGTCGGCCGGGACCTCGCCGGCTGACGCCCGAAGCTCCGTTCTCCTCCTCCGCAAAACGTTCGGGGACCTACCGACACGTCCCCGCAGGACAGCATCCATCTAGACAAGTCGTTCAGCTGTCCAGCACCCCCGATCCGATGCCAGCCGCACCGCCGCTTAGCCGTTCGAGGGAGGGGGTTGGGTGACCCTCCGAACGTTTTGCGGAGGAGGAGAAACCAGACTCGAGGCGTCAGCAGTTCGGCGCAGCGACGACGAGGTACCGAGAGAGGAGGGTCACCCAACCCCCTCCACACCTGCGCTACGCGGCGTAGAGCTGCTCGATCTCGTCGTCGTGCTTGGAGGTGACGACGGCGCGCTTGACCTTGAGGGTCGGCGTCAGCTCACCGGTCTCCTGCGAGAGGTCCTGCTCGAGGATGGCGATCTTCTTCACCTGCTCGACCCGGGCGTAGTTCTTGTTGATCTCCTCGACGTGGGCTTCGATCGAGGCCTTGACGTCGGCGTTGGCGGCGAGCTGCTCGGGAGTCTCCCGCAGGTTGTGCTCCTTGGCGTAGGCGGTGGCCTCTTCGGGGTCGAGCGTGACCAGCGCGACCAGGTAGGGGCGGCGGTCGCCGACGACCACGCACTGGGAGACCAGCGGGTGCTGCTTGATGTCGGCCTCGAGGTTGGCCGGGGTGATGTTCTTGCCGCCGGCGGTGATGATGATGTCCTTTTTGCGGCCGGTGATCTTGATGAAGCCCTCGGAGTCGATCTCGCCGATGTCGCCGGTGTGCAGCCAGCCGTCGACGATCGTCTCCCGGGTCGCCTCCTCGTTCTTGTGGTAGCCCTGGAAGACGTTGGGGCCCTTGACGAGGATCTCGCCGTCCTCGGCGATCTTCACCTCACAGCCGGGGAACGGTTTGCCGATCGTGCCCACCTTGAAATCGTCCGGCGTGGAGATCGTCGCCGCGGTCGAGGTCTCGGTCATGCCCCAGCCCTCGAGCACGAGCACGCCGGCGGCGTCGAAGAAGCGCAGGATCTCCGGGTTGATCGGAGCGGCGCCGGAGACCGCGAGACGCAGCTTGCCGCCGAACAGGTTGCGGATTTTCGACAGCACCTTGTCGTCGGCGAAGGCGTACTTGCGCTGCAGCAGAAAGCCGGGCCTGCGGCCACTCCGCTCCGCCGCGCGCATCTTCGCGCCGACCCCGATCGCCCAGTGGAAGATCGCCTTTTTGAGCCCACCCTCTTTTTCCATGCCGCTGTTGGCGGCGGTGTAGATCTTCTCGAAGATGCGCGGCACCGAGGGGAAGTAGGTCGGTTTCAGTTCCCCCAGGTTGGGCATGATCTTCAGCGGATCGCGCTCCCAGTAGGCGATCGTGGCGCCGAGGTCGAAGCTGCCGAGCTGGATCAGCAGGGCGAAGGAGTGGGCGAGGGGGAGGTAGAGGTAGGTGAGGTCTTCGCCCTCGATGACGCTGGTCTCCTCGACCATGTCGAGCATCGCCCGGTAGTTGCCGTGGCTGATCACGCAGCCCTTCGGCGGGCCGGTCGTGCCCGAGGTGTAGATGAAGGTGCAGATGTCGGCCGGCGTCACCGCCGAGTAGAGCGACTCCCAGCGGGCGTCGTCGCCGGCCGCCCCCCTGGCCGTCAGCTCCTCGACCGAGATCGCGTCCTCGCTGGAGCCGGTCATCCGCACGACCTCCCGCAGCTGCGGCAGCTGCTCGCGGACCGCGCGGATCTTCTCCATCTGCTCGTCGTCCTCGACGACGACGACCTTCGCGTCGGAGTTCTCGAGCACGTAGCGGCACTCCTCGGGGGAGTTGGTCTGGTAGATCGGGACGACGGTGGCGCCGATCGAGAGCGCCGCGAAGTCGAAGTAGGTCCACTCCGGGCGGGTGTTGCCGAGGATCGAGACCCGGTCCCCCTTGGTCACGCCGAGCTCGGCCAGGCCGAGCGCGAGGGGCCGGACGATCTCCCGCACCTCCTTGAAGCTGCGGTCGACCCACTGCTCCCCGTCCTTGTAGCGGACGGCGGGCGCGTCGCCGTAGACCTGCGCCGCCAGCGGCAGCAGGTCAGCGAGAGTTTTCGACTTGGTTCCCCGCCTCATGCGCGGGGAAGTCTAGTTCAGCTCAGGCGGCCGAGGCCTGCTGCGGCGCCCGCCGTTGCGCCTGGTCGCGCAGGGAAGACTCGAAGAGGGTCCGGTCGATCCGCCCGTGATAGATCGGGACGCCCATCTCGACGCACTTGCCGATCACCTCTCCCCGCTTCATCTGCAGCTGGTCGGCGAGCTCGGTGGGCGTCAGGTGATGGGCCATGGAGACCTCCCGGTAGTTGAAAGTTGGTAGATCGATATTTACCCCTCGCGGCGGATGTGTCAATTGCCGCGCCCGCAAGTTGCGGCTTCCCGGGGGCGCCGGTCGCGATAATGCGGTCGATGTCGGAAATCGCCGTCAAGCCGATCCCCCGCCGGGGCCGCCTCTGGGTGATCCTGCTGCTGGCGATCGGGCTCTTCGGCCTCGGCTACCTGGTCGTCTCGGTCGCGACCGTCGAGCCCGGCGACCCCGTCGTCCACGTGGCCGGCATCGCCGACGCCCAGGAACTCTTCGGCGGCGTCCCCCAGGAAGGCGATCGCCTCGGCTCCGCCGACGCCCCGGTGACGATCCAGGTCTTCAACGACCTCCAGTGCGCCGACTGCCGCGAGGACTTCCTCGGCACGGTCCCGAGCCTGACCGAGGACTACGCGCGCCCGGGCGACGTGCAGCTGCTCTACCGTCATTACTCGAACAGCGAGAACGTCCAGCAGCTCGGCTTCTTCGGCGCCGAGGCGGCGGCGGACCAGGGCTACGGCTGGCAGTACACCTACCTCTTCTTCCGCAATCAGGGCGAAGCCGGCCACTTCGGCGCCGACCAGAACTTCCTCGAATCGATCGCCGGCGGCATCGAGGAACTCAACTTCCCGGAATGGAAGGAAGACCTGGAAGACAACGGCGGCCCCGACGGCGCCATCGCCAAGCGCCTCGAACGCTACGAGGAGCTCGGCTCCGACCTCGGTATCCGCGTCCGCCAGGCCGTGATCGTCAGCGGCCCCAACGGCACCGAAACCCTCCAGGACGGCGCCTCGCTGGATCGGATCGAGCGGGCCATCGCGGCAGTCGAATAGACGCCGCTCCGCCGTGCGTTCGGACTAGACCGGGTCGGGCGACTGCAGCTGCTCGGCTTCGAAGAGCTCGTGGACCAGCCTGATGGCGATCGAGCCCTCGCCGACCGCGGAGGCGACCCGGTTCATCGACCCGTGGCGAACGTCCCCTGCGGCGAAGACGCCGGGCATGCTGGTCTCGAGGGAGAACGGGCTGCGCTCTTCGAGGGGCCAGCCACCGTCGCCCTCCAGATCCGTCCCGGTGCGAATGAACCCACCGTTCCCCCGCGCGAGCTCCGCCGGCAGCCAGTCCGTGTTCGGGCGGGCCCCGATCATCAGGAAGAGCTCATCGGCCTCGACCGTCTCCGTCGCCCCGTCGGCACGGGAGCGGAGGACCAGGCGCTCCAGCCAGCCGTCTTCGCCTCCGCCCCCGCCGACGACCTCGGTCCCGAGGCGCACGTCGATGTTGGGAGTGGCTTCGACCTGCCTCACCAGGTAGTGCGACATCCCCCCCTCGAGCGACTCGGAACGCACCACGAGCGTCACCCCGCGGGCATATTCGGCCAGGTGCAGCGCAGCCTGGCCGGCGGAGTTCGCGCCGCCGACGACGTAGACCTCCTCGTCGACCGTCGTCGGCGCCTCGGAGGCGGGGCCGCTGTAGAAGACCCCTGCCCCGACGAGGGCCTCGATCTCGGGGACACCGAGCCGGCGGTAGGTGGCGCCCGTGGCGAGGACGACCGCGCGGGCGCTGACCTCGCCGCCGTCGGAGAGCGCGACATGAAGACGGTTGCCCTGGCGCCGGATCGCGGTCGCGTCGTGCATGAAGGCGAACTTGGCGCCGAAGACCCAAGCCTGCTCGTAGGCGCTCTCCGCCAGCCGCCGACCGCTGACTCCGCGCGGAAAGCCGAGGTAGTTGCGGATCAGCGAGCTCGAGGTCGCCTGGCCGCCGATGCCGCCGTCGTCGACGACCAGCGTCCGGAAGCCCTCCGAGGCGCCGTAGACCGCGGCCGAGAGGCCGGCGGGACCACCGCCGACGATGACGACGTCGTACTCGCGCCGGTCGGGGTCGATGGTTGCCCCGGCGGCACTCGCCAGCTCCAGGTTGGTCGGGTTCGCGAGGACGGTGCCGTTCGGGAAGACGACGAGGGGAAGCGCCTCCCCATCGCCCGATTCAGCCACCAGCGCGCGGCCGGCGGCTGAATCGGCGAGCAGGAACGCGTGCGGCACCGCGCAGCGGCCGAGGACCTCTTTCAGCTCGTTGGCCCTGCCGGTCCAAGACTCGCTGATGATGTGGACGGTGTGCGGCGAGACCCGTCGCGCGTGGGCCCACTCGAGCAGGAAGGTCGAGACCGACTGGTGGAAGAGCTCGTCGGGCGATTGCGACGGCCTGATCACGTAGTACTCGATCTGCCGCCGTGCCATCGCCTGGAAGATCTCCTCCGCGGTCCGGCCGTCGCCCCAGCTTCCCCACTCGATCAGCAGCCCACGCTGGGCGTGCGCGTGGAGATCTCGCACCCTGCCCAGCAGCTCGCCGCCGGGCTTGCCCCCGAGCGATTGCGCGGCAAGGACCAGCGCCACGTCTTCCCCCGCCGCCTTCAGCGCCTGGAGCTCCGCCATCGCCTCCTCTGCCGAGGCCATGCAGACGACGCGGTAGCTCCGCGAATAACGGTCGACCAACTCACGTTCGACGTCGTGGAGCGCATGCTCGTCTTCGTCGACTGCGAAAAGGACAGGATCCACCCCACGAAAATAACGCCCCAACCAAGGAGCGGCATCGAATGAGGGTCTTCTCATCGGGGCGCCCGGATTTGAACCGGGGACCTCACCGACCCGAACGGTGCGCGCTACCAGGCTGCGCCACGCCCCGAGAGCGGCGATTATCTCAGAGCGGCGGCCGAACGCCGTCCCACCCGTTCGCCGGGTGGCCGCTACTTTGCGGGGGGACCCTGTTCCAGAGAGCGATGACCCGCAAGATCCTCCTGATCCTGACCCTGGCCGTGGCGGCGACCGTGCCCGCCCCGGCGCACGCCTATCTGCCAAAGGGCTTCGTCGGTGTCTCCCCGCAGAGCCCGGCCAGCAGCTCCGACTTCGAGCTGATGCGCGAGGCGGGGGTCGCGAGCGTGCGCCTGCCGCTGAACTGGATCGCGATCGAGCCGGAGAGCCCGCTGGCGGAGAAGCCAAATTGGGCCGGGTTCGACCATGAGGTCGCGCTGGCGGCCGAATCGGAGATCCGGATCATGCCCTTCGTCACCGCCTCACCCCCGTGGGTGGCGCCGGATCCGATCGTGCTGCCGGTCCACAGCTCCTGGCAGCGCTGGTCCTGGTCCTCGTTCCTGCGCCGAGCGGTCGAGCGCTACGGGCCCCGCGGCACCTTCTGGGAGGAGAACCCCGAACTGCCGTACCAGCCGATCCGCCGCTGGGAGATCTGGAACGAGGAGAACATCGTCAGCTTCTCCGAGCGTCCCGACCCGGCCAGCTTCGCCACCCTCGTGCGGATCTCCGGCAAGGCCCTGCACCGCGCCGATCCCGGCGCCCAGGCGATCCTCGGCGGCCTCTTCGGGCGACCGCTGCAGATCCCCCCCAACATCGCCTCCGGCGACTACCTCTCGCGGGTCTACCGGGCGCGCGACGTCAAGCGCTACTTCGACGGCGTCGCCCTGCACCCCTATGTCGCCCGCGCCAAGGCGATGGGGGCCCAGATCGAAAACCTGCGGCGGATCATGCGCCGGCACGGCGATGCCGGCACCCCGATCTACGTGACCGAGCTGGGCTGGGGCTCCGACAGCGGCCCGACCCGCTGGGAGCGTGGCCTCTACGGACAGGCGCACCAGCTCTCGAAGTCCTTCGCGATGCTCTCCGCGCACCGGCTGGAGTGGCGCGTCGCGGGCGCTTGGTGGTTCACCTGGACCGACGAAGGCGGCAGCTGCCAGTTCTGTCGCTCGGCGGGGCTGCTGACCGAAAAACGGCGGGCGAAGCCGGCCTGGTACCGCTTCAACGCCTGGACCGGGGGAGATCCCGACATCGTGCCGCGGGCGCTGTTCGGGCCCGCGGGCGAAGAGCTCGAAGAAGCCGAAGAGCCCGACCCGGCTGTCGAAGGCGTCGCGCCGGCCCCGGCCCCGGCGCCGTAGCGCCGCTAGGCTCCGTACTCCACTTCGAAACCGACCGAGGAGTTCACGAGATGCCTTTCTCAGTTCCCGATCTTCCGTACGCCTACGACGCGCTCGAGCCCCACATCGACGAGGCGACGATGCGCGTCCACCACGACAAGCACCACCAGGCCTACGTCGACAAAGCCAACGCCGCGCTCGAGGGCACCGAGTGGGCCGACCGCGACGTCGAGGACGTCCTCCAGAATCTCTCCAGCCTGCCCGGCGACAAGCAGGGCCCGGTCCGCAACAACGCCGGCGGCCACTACAACCACTCGCTCTTCTGGCAGATGCTCAGCCCCGACGGCGGCGGCGAGCCCGGCGGCGACCTCGGCGCCGCGATCGGCGACGCCTTCGGCTCCTTCGGCTCCTTCAAGCAGGAGTTCAAAAACGCCGGCATCGCCCGCTTCGGCTCCGGCTGGGCCTGGCTGGTCAAGGACTCCTCCGGTCTCGCGGTGGTCTCTACCCCGAACCAGGACTCGCCGATCTCCGATGGCAGCACCGCCCTGCTCGGCTGCGACGTCTGGGAGCACGCCTACTACCTCAAGTACCAGAACAAACGGCCCGACTACATCGACGCCTTCTGGAACGTCGTCGACTGGGACTACGTCGCCGAGCGCTTCGCCAGCTAGGCGGGGTCCGGCCTAGGCGGGGTTTTGGGCCCCGGCCGCGGCGCCCTCGCGGGCCGCGGCCGGGGGCAGGTGCGACATCGCGTGCTCGGCCAGCGCCGTGATCGTCAGGCTGGGGTTGACGCCGACGTTGGCCGGGATCGCGGCGCCGTCGCAGACCAGCAGGTTCTCGTAGCCGAAGACGCGCTGGCGCGAGTCGACGACGCCGTCCTCGGGGCCGTGGCCGATCACCGCGCCGCCGAGGATGTGGGCGGTCGTCGGGATGTTCATCAGCGCCTCGGTGGTCGAGCTCTGGGCGACCCCGCCGGTGCGCTCGGCCAGCCACTCGGCCGCCTCGTTGGCGACCGGGATGAAGGTCGGGTTCGGTTTCTCCGGGTCCTGCTCGGTCTGCAGGCGGACGTCGCCCGAGCGCTTCAGCGTCGGTCGCAGGGCGATCGCGTTGTCGAGCGTCTGCATCACCAGGAGGATGATCGTCCGCCGCGACCAGCCCTTCGGCCAGAGCGTCTTCGCGAAGCGCCCGGGGTGGCGGAAGATCTGCGCCAGCAGCTTCAGCGGCCGCGTCGCCCGGGTGCCGTCGCCGACCAGCAGCGTGTAGAGCAGGCTCATCGAGTCGCCTGCCTTGCCGTAGGTGACGGTCTCGATATGGGTGTGGGGGTCGGGGTAGATGCTGCCGCTGATCGCGACCCGCTTGGTCAGGTCGTCCGGGTAGTCCTCGGGAACGGTGACCGCGAGGATCATCTCGCTGTTGGTGCGGACCAGCTCGCCGAGGCGGGCCGAGACCCGTGGCAGGGCGCCGCCGAGGCGGCAGCGCTGCAGCAGCCGGTTGGTGCCGAGCGGCCCGGCGGCGACGACGACGCCGCGGGCGGTGACGGTGCGGCGACCGCGACCCGAGAGGCGGCCCGAGCGCTCGCTGCTGACGGCGTAGCCGTCGCTGCCGTCCTCGGCGCCGAGCGGCCGGACCTCGGTCACGGTGCGGTCCGGGGTGACCTCGGCGCCGCGGCGTTCGGCCAGCCAGAGGTAGTTCTTCACGAGCGTGTTCTTCGCCCCGTGCGGGCAGCCGACCATGCAGCGGCCGCAGCGCATGCAACCGGTGCGGTCTGGTCCCTCGCCGCCGAAGTAGGGATCGGGGACGGTCTCGCCCGGGTTGTCGAGGAAGATCCCGACCGGGGTCTTGCGGTAGGTGTCGCCGACGCCGAGGTGCTCGCCGAACTCCCGCAGGAGGCCGTCGGCGGGGTCGTCGTCCTCGTGGACGGTGACCCCGAGCATCCGCTGCGCCTCGGCGTAGTGGGGGGCGAGGGTCGCCTCCCAGTCGTCGATGTCGCCCCACTGGGGGTCTTCGAAGAAGTCGGAAGGGGGCACGTAGAGCGTGTTGGCGTAGCCGAGGCTGCCACCGCCGACGCCGCAGCCGCTGACCACGGACACGTCCTTGAACGGCGTCAGGCGGAAGATCCCCCGCAGCCCCAGGCGCGGCGCCCAGAAGTAGCGGCGCAGGTCCCAGGTCGATTTCGGGAAATCCCCGTCGGCGAAGCGCCGGCCGCACTCCAGCACCCCGACCGAGTAGCCCTTTTCCGCCAGCCGAAGCGCCGACACGGAGCCCCCGAACCCCGACCCCACCACGATCCAGTCGTAGTCATAGGCCCCGTCGCGGGAACGGGGTGGAGCGTCCTGCACTTCAGGCCTCGCCGGGCTCGAGCGGCCGGAAGTCGGAGGTGCGGGCCCCGCAGACGGGGCAGAACCAGTCCTTGGGGATGTCCTCGAAGGCGGTCCCGGGCGGGATGCCGCCGTCGGGATCGCCGATCGCCGGGTCGTAGATGAACCCACAGCTGTCGCAGATCCAGAGGGTCACTTCCTGGGTTGCGGTCATGGCTCGATCCTCAAAGCCCCTATTTGTCGCCGAAGCTGACCGAGACCGGCTCGCGCTCGGCTTCGTCGATCTCGAAGTACTCGCGTTTGGTGAAATTGCCCTGGTTGGCGACGATCGAGCCGGGGAACTGTTCGATGTCCGTGTTGTAGGACTGGACGTTGGAGTTGTAGATCCGGCGCGAGGCCTGGATCTCGTCCTCCAGCTCGGAGAGGTTGCGGCTCAGCTGCTGGAAGTTCTCGGTTGCCCGCAGGGTCGGGTAGTTCTCGGCGACGGCGCGCAGATCGGCCAGCGCCTGGGTCAGTTTCTGCTCGGCCTGCGCGGTGTCGCCGACGCCCTGGGCGGCCATTGCCTCGGCCCGCGCCTTGGTCGTCTTCTCGAAGGTCGCGCTCTCGTGCTCAGCGTAGCCCTTGACCGTCTCGACCAGGTTTGGCACGAGGTCGTGGCGCCGTTTCAGCTGGACGTCGATCCCGCTCCAGGACTCGTCGACCCGGTTGCGCGCGGCGATGATCGAGTTGCGCTTCGCGATGAAGTAGAGCACCGCGATGACGACGAGGGCGGCGATGACGATGAAGACGATGGTCATAAAACTCCTATTCTCGGACCGGGCTTGCGCCTCATCCTAGCCCCGAACCACCCGCCGATGGGCCGATAAGTCGAGCCAGGGACGACTTATCGGCCCATCGGCGGGCTGTCCGGGGCATAGGATCGCCGCCGATGGGTGCGAAGCAAGAAGCGCAGGATTGGGCAGCGGCGGTGCGCGGCTACGGAGGGCGCAACGGGCTCACCTACGAGGAGGTCGGCGGCATCAACCCGGTGGACGGCCCGGTGGCGCTCTGTGTCGGCGGGGTCAACCGCCTCACGGGTCAGCTCAGCGACGGCTTCTGGGGCGCCTGCTGCGACGCCGACGAAAAGGAAGTCGGCAGCTTCTTCAGCAAGGTGGTGCTGCCGACGGCGCTGCTCGCCAAGGCGCACATGCCCGACCTGGCTCAGGTGGTGCCGGCCTTCAACGTCGAGTCGATCGAGCGTCACGAGGCGGTCGCCCAGCGCTTCTCGCGCAAGGTCGAGTTCGAGTCGATCGACTTCAACAGACGCTTCTGGGCGACGGTGCCGAAGGAGCACGACCCGGTCGCCCTGCGCGAGCTCTTCAGCCCCGGCTTCCTCGGCTGGGTGACGACGATGACCGGGGAGATCGACTTCGGCGTCAACGACCGTCAGCTCTGGTTCCTCTGGCGGCTGCGCGAGCGCAGCGAGGCGGAGCTGAAGGAGGCGCTCAAAAACGCCGGTCAGCTGTTCAAACGCCTGCAGGGGGAGATGGACGAGAGCGGCATCCACACCTACCCGCCCGGCCCCTGGCACGCCGGGCTGGAGCCCTTCCCGGCGAGCTAGACCGGGTAGTCGGGGTCGCCGGGCATCACGACCCGGTGGTTCTCGCGGTCGCCGAGGACGACGGGGAGGATCGGCTCGACCTCGCGCTCGCGGTGGGCGGCCAGCGCCTCGTCGGAGGTGCGGTAGGGAAGCAGCGACTGCAGCTGGCTGATCGTCGGGAAGGCGAGCACGATCTCGCCCTCCTCCTGGGCCTGGAGGGCGGCGGCGGGTTTGAACCAGGCGGCGTCGGTGGTCTCGACCCCGTCGGGCTTGGGCGGCGTGTGCGCGGGGGCGAGGGCCAGGAAGAACCAGGCGTCGAAGCGGGTCGAGATCACGGCCGGGGTGATCCAGCGCGAGAACAGCACCAGCTCCTCCTCGGCCGGCAGCTCGATCGCCGCCTCCTCGGCCAGCTCGCGCACCGCGCAGGCGCGGTAGCCGGCCTCGCCCTCGCCGTCGGGCGCGTCGACGGCGCCGCCCGGGAAGACCCAGACGTTGGGCATGAACTTGGCCTGCTCGCTGCGCTTCAGCAGCAGCACCTCGAGCTCGCGTTCGCCGTGCTTGCCACCGCGCCGCAGCAGAACCACCGAGGCCGCGGGCCGCGGCGCGGACGGCGTCCCCAGATTGGGCGCCTCCGCCGGTCCCCGCTGTCGCTCGCCCATCGACCCACCCTAGCCGAGGGCGCGCTCGCGCTCAGGCGGCGTACGGGAGGCGGGCGGAGCCGTCGAGCGGGACCGCGTCGCGCCCGACCGGGGCGCCGGCGGCCTCGATCGACTCGACCGTGATGTCGAGCAGCGTCGTCAGCTCTTCGACGGAGATCGAAAGCGGCGGCACCAGGACGACGGTGTCGCCGAGTGGGCGCACGAGGGCGCCGCGCCGGCGCGCCTTCAGCGTCACCCGGTGACCCATCCGCAGCGCCGGGTCGTGCTCGCCGAGGTCGATGCCGACCATGAACCCGCGCCAGCGGACCTCGGCCACCTCCGGCATCCGCTCGATCTGCGCCAGGCGCTCGCCCAGCAGGGCGATCTTCGGCTGCAGGCGCTCGATCGTGCGCTCGGACTCGAAGACGTCGAGGTTGGCGAGGGCGGCGGCGGCGGCCAGCGGGTTGCCGGTGTAGGTGTGGCCGTGGAAGAAGGTCCGCCCCTCCTCGGGGGCGCCGAGGAAGCCCTCGTAGATCGCCTCGGTGCTGAGCGTCGCCGCCAGCGGCAGGTAGCCGCCGGTGATCCCCTTGGCGAGGCAGAGCAGGTCCGGCGCGACGCCCTCCTGTTCGCAGGCGAACATCGTCCCGGTGCGGCCGAAACCGGTCGCCACCTCGTCGCAGATCAGCAGCACGCCGTGGGCGTCGCAGAGCTCGCGGACCGCGCGCAGGTAGCCGGGGGGCTGGACCAGGATCCCGGCGGCTCCCTGGACCAGCGGCTCGACGATCACCGCCGCCACCTCTTCGCCGTGGGCGCCGAGCACCCGCTCGAGGTCGGCCGCGTCGCCCGGCTCGGCCGCGTGGGTGTCGAACAGCAGCGGGCCGTAGGCGCCGTGGAAGAGGTCGATGCCGCCGACCGAGACGGAGCCGATCGTGTCGCCGTGGTAGGCGTGGCGGAGCTTGACGAACGATCGCCGCCGGGCATGCGCGCCGCCTCGCTGCGCCTGGTACTGGAAGGCCATCTTCAGGGCGATCTCGGCCGCGGTCGAGCCGGAGTCCGAGTAGAAGACGCGGGCGAGGCCGGGCGGGGCGATCGCGACCAGGCGCGCCGCCAGCTCGGCGGCGCCGGCGTGGGAGAGGCCGAGCATGGTCGAGTGCGCGACCCGCTCCAGCTGCGCGGCGACGGCGGCGTCGATGGTCGGATGGCGATGGCCGTGGACGTTGCACCAGAGCGAGGAGGTGCCGTCGAGGTAGGCGTGGCCGTCGCCGTCGTAGAGGTAGGAGCCCTGGCCGCGCTCGATCAGCAGCGGCTCTTCCTCCGACCATCCCTGCTGCTGGGTGAAGGGGTGCCAGAGGTGGTCGTGGTCGAGCTGCGCGGGGTCGGACTCCATCGCCGCGCCGACGTTAGACGTGAGTTCGGCCGGAATGCGGGTAGACAGCCTATGTGACTACACCCACATATGTTACATCGATCTACGTCATGATCTACCGGGATGGCTGAGCGAGGAGCGATACCGACCGTCCCGAAAGTGCGCCGGCGAGCGCTGCGCGCCGTCCGCTCGCTGTTCAGCCCGCTGCTCCCCGACGACTACCTGGAGCTGATCGACCCGCTGCTCTCGACCCGCGAACTGCGCGGCCGGATCGAGCGGATCGAGCCCGAGACCGAGGAGGCGGCGACCGTCCTGATCCGCCCCGGCTACGAGTGGGGGGGCCACCGGGCGGGCCAGTACCTGCGGATCGGCGTCGTCGTCGACGGCATCCACCACTGGCGCGCCTACTCGCTCACCTCCGACCCCGGCCGCTACGACGGCTGCATCGCGATCACCCCGAAACTGGTCGAGGCGGGGAAGGTCTCTCCCTACCTGGTGCGCCGCGCCCGTCCCGGCGACCTGGTCCGCCTCGGAGGCGTCGAAGGCACCTTCGTCCTGCCCGACCCGCCGCCCGAGAAGCTGCTCTTCATCAGCGCCGGCAGCGGCATCACCCCGATCGCCAGCATGCTGCGCAGCCTGGTCCGCGCCGACGCGGTCGGCGACGTCGCCCATATTCACTCGGCCCGGACCGCGGAGGCGGTGATCTTCGGCAACTGCATCGACGAGCTGGTCTCCACCCAGCCGGGCTTCGACCTGCATCTGCGCCTGACCGCCGAGCGGGGCCGGATGGCGCCGGCCGAGCTCGACCAGCTCTGTCCCGACTGGCGCGAGCGCCACACCTTCGCCTCCGGGCCGGGGGCGATGCTCGACGACCTGGCCGCGCACTGGGAGGCCGAGGGCGACCCGGAGCTGCTGGCGATGGAGCGCTTCCAGCCGCTGATCGGCGGCGTCCCGGGCGGCGGCGAGGGCGGCAGCGTGCGCTTCGCCAAGAGCCGGGTCGAGGCGGAGTGCGACGGCGCCACGCCGATCCTCGCCGCCGGCGAGGAGGCCGGGGCGACCCTGCCCTACGGCTGCCGCATGGGCATCTGCCACACCTGCGTCGGCGAGCTGCGCCGCGGCCAGGTCCGCGACCTGCGCAGCGGCGAGGTCCACGGCAGCGAGGGAGAGATGGTCCGAACTTGCGTCAACGCCCCCGAGGGGCCAATCGAGATCGCACTTTGACAACGAGAGGAATTCGATGAACACCGCCACCATGACCGCGGGCGCGAGCCCGCTGGACCGGCTCTCGCCCGAGCAGATCGAAGAGCTGGGGCGCGAGTTCGACGCGATCCGCGATCGCGTCCGCGCCGACCTCGGCGAACGCGACCGCCGCTACATCGAGAGCATGATCGAGCTGCACCGCCGGCTCGGGGTGATCTCGCGGGCGCTGCTGCTCGCCTCCAACAACCTGCCCGCCCGCGTCGGCGGCACCGTCGCTCTCTCGGCGGCGAAGATCCTCGAGAACATGGAGATCGGCCACAACGTCCTGCACGGGCAGTGGGACTGGATGAACGACCCCCGCATCCACTCGACCACCTGGGACTGGGACACCGCCTCCACCGCCGAGGCCTGGAAGCACTCCCACAACTACGTCCACCACACCTTCACCAACATCCGCGGCAAGGACAAGGACCTCGGCTACGAGATCATGCGGATCGACCCGGAGCAGAAGTGGCACCCGGTCTACCTCCTGCAGCCCTTCTACAACCTGCTGCTGATGGCGCTGTTCGAGTGGGGCGTCGCCCTGCACGACATGGATTTCGAGGCGATCCGCCGCGGCGAGAAGTCGAAGGCCGAGGTCAACCGCCAGATCAAGGGCATCGTCGGCAAGGCGAAGAGCCAGATCGTCAAGGACTACATCGCCTGGCCGCTGCTGAGCGGGCTGGCCACGGCCGGCGTCGAGCTTGCGCTGGAGACGATCGCCGACCGCCGCGAGCCGGGGCGCCGCAAGCGCCGCGGCGGCCTCGCCGGGCGCCTGCGGCGCGCCGCAGGCAAGGGGGCGAAGGCCTACCGCTCGACCGCGGCGGCCAACGCGACCGCCAACGTCGCTCGCAACGTCTGGGCCTACGCGATCATCTTCTGCGGCCACTTCCCCGACCAGACCTACACCTTCAGCGAGGCGGAGGTGGAGGACGAGAGCCCGGGCGGCTGGTACGTGCGCCAGCTCTCGGGCTCGGCCAACATCGAGGGCGGCCCGTTCTTCCACGTCGCCAGCGGCAACCTCGGGTTCCAGGTCGAGCACCATCTCTTCCCCGACCTGCCGAGCACCCGCTACGCCGAGATCGCGCCGCAGGTCAAGGACGCCTGCGAGCGCTACGGCCTGCCCTACAACAGCGGCCCCTTCCTGCGGCAGCTGGGGATGGTGCAGCGGACGATCCTGCGCCTCGCCCTGCCCGGCGGCAAGGCGCGGCCGAAGCCCGGGCCGTACCGGGGCGAACAGGCCGAAACTGTGTGATATAGGTCACAGGAACAACTATTGCGGTTGAGGAATAGTTGCTGCCATGCAACTATTCTTCACATGCAAGCAAGCGATGTAAAGGCAGTCGCCGAGAAGGCCGCGGCGGAGGTCGGGCCCGAGGCCCAGGAGACCGCCGCGCGGCTGACCGCCCTGCTCCGCCACCTCTTCCTCTACGACCGCGGAAACCAGCTGCGGGTGATCGAGGAGTCGGGGCTCTCGATGACGCAGTGCAAGGCGCTGCTGGAGCTGGGCGGGCTGGGGCAGACCGCGGAGACCTGGCAGGTCGGCGACCTGGCCGAGGTCTTCGGCGTCTCCGTGCCGTCGATGAGCCGGGCGGTCGACGCCCTGGTCAAGGCGGGGCTGGCGACGCGGGTCGAGGACCCCGACGACCGCCGCGCCCGCCAGGTCCGGATCACCGCCAAGGGACAGGATCTGGTCGAGACCCTGGTCGCCGTGCGCCAGTCCGGGATCGAGTGCTTCGCCGCGACCCTGAGCGCCGCCCAGCGACGCAAGCTCGACGCCGCCGTCGACTCGCTGATGGACCGCGACGACATCGCCCAGACCTATGAGCTGCTGAAGGGAGTTGGACCCGCTTGACCACCCGTTACGGCCACCTGATCACTGACGAGAACCGCAAGTGGTGGACGCTCGGGGCGATGTGCTTCGCGCTGTTCATGATCATGCTCGACAACACGGTCGTGAACGTCGCCCTGCCGTCGATCCAGCGCGACCTCGACGCCTCGATCTCCGGCCTCGAGTGGACGATCAACGGCTACACGCTCTCCTTCGCGGTGCTGCTGGCCACCGGCGGCCGCCTCGGCGACATCTTCGGGCGCCGCCGCATGTTCCTCTTCGGCGTCGTCATCTTCGCCCTCTCCTCGGCGACGGCCGGCTTCGCGGTCAGCTCCACCGACCTCGTCGTCAGCCGCGTCGTCCAGGGCGTCGGGGCGGCGCTGATGATGCCGGCGACGCTCTCGATCATCACCGACGCCTTCCCCGCCTCCGAGCGCGGCAAGGCGATGGGGATGTGGGCGGGCGTCTCCGCTCTGGCCCTGGCCGTCGGCCCGGTGCTGGGCGGCTTCCTCACCGAGCACGTCAGCTGGCGGGCGATCTTCTACCTCAACATCCCGGTCGCGATCGGCGCCGTCACCGCGGCCCTGTTCGCGGTGCGCGAGTCGCGCGACACCACCGTCGGCCGCGAGGTCGACTACGCCGGCGTCGCCGCTCTCACCGGCGGCCTCACGGCGCTGATCCTGGCCTTGGTCGAGGGCAACGCCTGGGGCTGGGGCTCGCCCGAGATCGTCGCTCTGCTGGTCGGCGCCGTCGCCGGCCTCGCCGTCTTCGTCGCGATCGAGCAGCGGGTCAAGGCGCCGATGGTCGAGTTCGGCCTGCTCTCGGACCGCAACTTCCTCGGCGCCGTCGTGGTCGCGCTGATCGTCTCCTTCGCGATGCTCGGCGTCTTTTTCTTCCTCGCCCTCTACATGCAGGACATCCTCCGCTACTCGCCGCTGGAGGCCGGGGTGAGGTTCCTGCCGTCGACGCTGATGATCGTCACCGTGGCCCCGGTCGCCGGCCGCCTCTCCGACCGCTACGGCCCGCGCTGGCTGATTGCCGGCGGCCTCGCGATCGTCGCCGCCTCGCTCTTCAGCTTCAGCGGCATCGCCGTCGACTCGGGCTACCTCGACCTGCTGCCCGGGTTCATGCTGCTCGGCATCGGCATCGCGATGACGATGTCGCCGATGACCAGCGCCGCGATGAACGCGGTCCCGGTCCAGAAAGCGGGGATCGCCTCCGGCGTGCTCTCGATGTTCCGGATGGTCGGCGGCAGCCTCGGCGTCGCCGTCACCGGGGCGATCTTCCAGGCCAGGGTTGGGGCCAGCTTCGAGGCCGCGACCCCGGCGCAGTTCGTCGACGCGCTCGGCTTCGCGATGGCCATCTGCGCCGGCGTGGCGCTGCTCGGCGCCGTCGTCGGCGCGGTCGCGATCCGCGCCAAGAAGGACAACGTCCAAGCGGCGCTGAGCGTCGAGGCCGCCGAGGCCAACGTCAATCCCGGCGGCTCCGCCGTCGCCGCCCGCGAGGCGGAGCTCGTCTGATCGAGCGGCCGACGGGCCGATAGGTCGCGCTGGACTCGACTTATCGGCCCGTCGGCCATGATGCGGGCCGTGTTGATCCTGTTGCCGCCTTCTGAGGGTAAGGTTGCGCCTGTTGCCGGTGCCCCGCTGGACCTCGGCTCGCTCGCCTTTGCGGACGGGCTGGGGGAGCGGCGAGAGCGTCTGCTCGACGCCTTGGAGCGGCTCGGGACCGTCTCCGAGGCGCGGGCGTTGAAGCAGCTCGGGATCTCCAAGGGGCAGGCCGGAGAGATCGCTGTGGACGCGGGCCTGCGGAACGCTCCCGCGGCGCCGGCGGCGGAGATCTACGCCGGCGTCCTCTACGAGCGGCTGCGGCTGCCGGAGCTGCCGGCGCCGGCGCGTCGCCGGGTCCTGATCGCCAGCGCCCTCTGGGGAGTACTGCGCCCCGAGGACCGGATCCCCTGCTACCGCTTCTCGGCCGGCGCGCGGCTGGCGCGGATCGGCGCCCCGGCCGCCCATTGGCGCTCGGCCCTGGCGGCGGCCCTGCCCGACGAGGCGGACGAGTTGGTCGTCGACATGCGCTCGGCCGCCTACGCCGCCGCCTGGAGGCCCAAGCGGGCCGCGCTGCTCTCGGTCCGCGCCTTCAGCGAGAGCGGCGGCAGGCGCAAGCCTGTCTCGCACATGGCCAAGGCGGTCCGCGGCGACGTCGCCCGGGCGCTGCTGGTGGCCAAGAAAGCGCCCGAGGACCCGGAGGCCGCCGCCGCGATCGCCGCCAGCGCCGGCTTCCGGGTCGAGCTCGCCGCCGGCACCCTCGACGTCATCGTCCCAAGCTGAGATCCGGCCAGGTCGAGGGATCGGCCAGGTCGAGTGTGGGGAGGGCTTGGACGTCGAGGGCGCCGAGGGAGGCGATCGTCTCGCGGTTGGAGCGCTCGATCCCGCTCGGCTCCTCGGGCCAGGGGGTGAGGACGACGGTCGCGACCTCGAGGCCGGCCGCGCGCGCGGCCTCGATCGTCAGCAGCGTGTGGTTGATCGTCCCCAGCCCGGGCGAGGCGGCGATCGCCAGCGGGTAGCCGAGGTCGGCCGCGAGGTCCCGGACCAAGTAGCGCCCAGCCAGCGGGACCAGCAGGCCGCCGACGCCCTCGCAGACGAGGCAGTCGGCGCAAGCCGCGGCCGCGCGGGCGGCCGCGAGCAGGCGCGCCGGCTCGATCCGCTCGCCGGCCAGCGCCGCCGCCAGGTGCGGTGAGACGGGGGGGCCATAGCGATAGGGGGCAATCTCGGCATCGCTCTGAGCCGACCCCGAGGCCCGCCGCAGCAACTCATGGTCCGGCGGCGATCGATGGGCCGATATGTCGCTTGGGACTCGACTTATCGGCCCATCGGCGGGCGGTTCGTCGAGGCCGGTGACGGCGGGCTTGAAGACGGCGACCCGCTCTCCGGAGGCGGCAAGGGTGCGGGCGAGCGCCGCGGCGACGACGGTCTTGCCGACCTCGGTGCCGGTGCCGGTGACGAAGACCCCAGCGGCTGACTCGCTCACCTGCAGCCCTCAGGCGGCGATCGCCCGCGGGGCGATCAGGCCGACCTCGCGGGCGGCGCCGCCGATCAGCTTCGCGGCCCGCTCCAGCTCACCGGCGCGGTGGGTGGACATCACCGTGAAGCGCAGCCGCGAGGAGCCCTCGGGGACGGTCGGGGGCCGGATGCCCTGGGCGAAGACGCCGCGCTCGAGCACGCGCTCGCAGAGGTCCATGGTGCGCTCCGCGGTGCCGACCTCGACCGGCACGATCTGGGTCTCGGAGGCGGCCGCGCCGAGGCCCTCGGCGGCGAGGGTGGCGCGGAAGCGGGCGGCGTTGGCCTGAAGGCGGTCGACGCGCTGGGGCGAGACGAGCTCCAGCGCCGCCGAGGCGGCCGCCGCCGAGGCCGGCGGCAGGGCGGTCGAGAAGACGAAGGGCCGGGCGGTGTTGAGGAGGAAGTCGACCGTCTCGGCGCTGGCGCAGGCGTAGGCGCCGTAGGAGCCGAGCGCCTTGCCGAGGGTGCCGACCACCACGTCGACCTCGCCGCTGAGCCCGGCCGCGGCCACCGACCCGCGACCCCCCGGGCCGACGGCGCCGGTCGCGTGAGCCTCGTCGATCATCAGCCGGCAGCCGTGGCGCCGGGCCAGCTCGTGCAGGCCGGCGACGGGGGCGAGGTCGCCGTCCATCGAGAAGACGCCGTCGCTGACGATCAGCGAGCCGCGCCCTCCCGCCTGCTCCAGGCCCCAGGCGAGGTGCTCGAGGTCACCGTGGCGGTAGACGAAGGTCTCGGCCCGGGCCAGGCGGCAGCCGTCGACGATGCTGGCGTGGTTGAGCTCGTCGGAGAAGACCACCTCGCCGCGGCCGGCGAGCGCGGCGACGACGCCGGTGTTGGCGAGGTAGCCGGAGCCGAACAGCAGCGCCCCCTCGTAGCCCTTGAACTCGGCCAGCTGCGCCTCCAGGCCCCGGTGCGGCTCCATGTTGCCCGAGATCAGCCGCGAGGCCCCCGCCCCGGCGCCCCACCGCATCGCCGCCTCCGCCGCCGCGGTCCGCACCTTGGGGTGGTCGGCGAGGCCGAGGTAGTTGTTGGAGCAGAGCAGCAGCACCGGCCGCCCGCCGAGCAGCACCCGCGGCCCCTGCGGGCCGCTGACCAGGCGCAGGCGGCGGTAGAGCCCGCGCTCGCGGAGCTCCTCCAGCCGCGCGGCGACGTCGGTCACGCCGCCGCGCGCGGGTAAGGCGGTGGCTTCTTCGCCTTCTTGACCACCCGCAGCTGGGTCGAGGGATCCCAGAAGTTGGCTTCGTCCTGGTGGTCGACCAGCTCGTCCATCGGCGTCTTCGGGGTCTCGCCGTCGAGCCAGCCGGAGCGGTTGTCGGGCCGCGGATTGGCGCCGTTGTCGGGCTGGCGGGCGACGTTCAGCCCGAGCTCCTCGAACATCGCCCGGTCGTCCTCCGGCTCCGCCCCGAGGGTGGTGAGGAAGTTGCCCATCATCACCCCGTTGAGGCCGGCCTTGACGGCCAGCGGCTGCAGCTCGCCGAGGTTCTCGACCCGGCCGCCGCAGAGGCGGAACAGGGCCCCGGGGATGATCAGGCGGAAGATCGCCACCCACTGCACGACCTCCCAGGGGTCCATCGGCTCGCGGTCGCCGAACTTGGTCCCCTCGCGCGGGTTGAGCAGGTTGATCGGGACCGAGGTCGGGTTGATCTCGGTCAGCTCGAAGGCCATCTCGACCCGCTGCTCGTTGCTCTCGCCGAGGTTGAGGATGCCGCCGACGCAGGTCTCCAGCCCGGCCTCCTTGACCGCCTGGATCGTCCGCAGCCGGCCCTCGTAGCGGACCGTGCTCGAGACCTCGGGGTAGTAGGAGCGGGCCGACTCGACGTTGTGGTGGACCCGCTGCACGCCGGCGTCCTTCAGCGCCTTGGCGCGGTCGGCCGACATGTGGCCGATTGAGGCGCAGCGCTTGAGGTTGGTCTGCTCGGCGACTAGCCGGGTGCCCTCAAGGATCTTCTGGAAGTCGCGTTTGGAGAGCCCCTGGCCCTGGGTGACCATGCAGAAGCGGTGAGCGCCGGCGGCTTCCGCGGCTTTCGCGTGCTCGAGGATCTGCTCCGGCTCCAGCATCGCGTGCATCGGCGTATCGGCCTCCGCGTAGCGCGACTGGGCGCAGAAGCCGCAGTCCTCGGCGCAGCCGCCAGACTTGGCGTTGACCAGCGAGCACATGTCGGTCGAGTCGCCGAAGTTCTCGCGGCGGACCTCCCAGGCGCGCTCGACCAGGGCGCCGATCTCCTCGCGGTCGCTCAGCCGCCCGTACGCGAGGGCTTCTTCGGGGGTGATCAGAGAGGGCATCGGCAGCTCGCTTCCGGGGGGTGGATTGACCGCAAGGCTAGGTATCCGCCCGGACGCCTGGAGCCGTAGCATCGAGCCCATGGAGCGAGCGAAAGCGCGCCGCCGCCGGCTCTTCCTCGGCACCCTTGTCGGCCTCGCGGTCGCGGCCTTCGCCTTCGGCGCCGCGCTCGGCGACTCGCCGCCGCCGCGGGTCGAGGTCGCCGCGACGCTCCCGGCCGGCCGGCTGGCCGGCGAGCGGATCGTCACCGGCTTCCCGGGCGCCGCGATCCCGCCGGCCCTGAAGGAGGCGATCGGCGACGGTCGCGTCGCCGGCGTGGTCCTGTTCGCGCAGAACCTGCCGAGCCGCGCCGGCGCGCGAAAGCTGATCGCCGCCCTGCAGGCGATTCGCCGGCCGCCGGCCCTGCGCGACCCGCTGCTGGTGATGATCGACCAGGAGGGCGGCCTGGTCAAGCGCGTCAGCGGCGCTCCGAGCGTCTCGGCCGCCGAGATGGGCGCCCGCGGCGCCGCCTTCAGCCGCGAGCAGGGCCGGCGCACCGCCGCCAACCTGCGCGACCTCGGCGTCAACGTCGACCTCGCCCCGGTCCTCGATGTCGCCAGGCCGGGCGGCACGATCGCCGCGACCGAACGCGGCTTCGGCGCCACCGCGGCCCGCGTCGCCGCGACCGCCGTCCCCTTCGCCGCCGGCCTCGAGCGGGGCGGGGTGGCCGCCACGGCCAAGCACTTCCCCGGCCTCGGCACGGCGACGGAGAACACCGACTTCGCCGTGCAGCGGCTGCGGGTCTCGCGGCAGACGCTGCGGCGGGTCGACGAGGCCCCCTACCGGCCCTTCGTCGCGGCGGGCGGCGATCTGGTGATGCTGGGCACCGCGATCTACCCGGCGCTCTCCGCCCGCCCGGCCGCCTTCTCGAACGAAATCGCCGAACGCGAGCTGCGCACCCGCCTCGGCTTCGAGGGGGTCACGATCACCGACTCGCTGGAGACCGCGGCGGTGCGCGGGTTCGCCGGACCGGCGCGCGCCGCCACGAGCGCCGCGTCCGCGGGCTCGGACCTGCTGCTCTACACGAGCCTCGGTTCGGCCGCAAAGGCCTGGCGGGCGCTCGCGGACGGGCTCCACGCCGGTCGGTTCGATCGCGACCGCTTCGAGGCGGCGGCGCAGCGGGTCCTCGACCTGCGGCGGAAGCTCGCCTCGCCCTAGCGCTGCTCGCTCGCCTCGTCGCGCACGGCGAGCGGGTCGAAGACCCTGACCCCGTCGCGACCGCCGTCCTTGGCCGCGTACATCGCCGTGTCCGCCTCGGAGATCACCGACTCGGTGCTGGTGCGCGGGTCGTCGCCGAACATGGCGACGCCGACGCTGGCGGTGATCGGCTCCAGCTCGGCCCGGGCCGAGCGATGCTCGCGGATCGCGGTCACGATCGCCTCGGCGACCGTTCGCGCCTCCGCCGCGCTGCAGTGGGGCAAGACGACCGCGAACTCGTCGCCGCCCAGGCGCGCCAGGCTGTCGCTCTCGCGGGTGCGCCGCCGCAGCACCTCGGCGATCTCCTCGATCAGGCGGTCGCCCGCGGGGTGCCCGTGCAGGTCATTCACCTGCTTGAAGTGGTCGAGGTCGAGCATCAGCACCGCGCCCGTCGTCCCCTCTCGCCGCCCACGCGCCATCGCCGAGCGCATGTCCTCCTCGAAGCGCCGGCGGTTCTTCAGCCCGGTCAGCGGGTCGAGGCTCGCTTCGCGTCGCAGTTCCTGCATCCGTTCGTTGCGGCTCCAGACGAAGATCAAGGAGGCGAGCAGGGCCGCCAGCGCGATCCCGACGATCGCCAGCAACAGCGGCAGGCTGATGTCGGGGCGCCCCGGGTCCCTGACCACGAGCAGCCAGGTACGGTCGGCGATGCCGATCGGGGCGCTGGCGGCGTCGTCGAGCTCGCCCTGCGTCCCGATCACGTGGTCGCGGTCGACCCGCAGCTGCACGTCGACGGCGTTGGGGACGGTCGCGATCGCCGCCCGCGCCAGGTCGCCGACCCGGAAGGCTCCGGCGGCGAAGCCGGTCAGCGCCGCGCGCCGCTCGGCCACCGTCGAAGTCGGGGCCCCGTCGCGGTAGACGGGGCGGTAGACGTTGATCCCGATGCCCCCGATCAGCAGCTTCACCGGCCCCGTCGCCACGGCGTCGCCGCTGTCGCGGGCGCGGCGCAGGAAGGGGGCTCGCTCGGGGTCGTCACCGAGGTCGTAGCCGACCGGGGCGACTGCTCCGAGCTCGCTGACGGCGTAGACGATCGGGTAGTAGGCCGGTCGCACGGAAGCTCGCTGGAGGCCGTCGGGCCCGGATTCGAAGACGGGTGCGCCGTGCTCGCGTTCGAAGGCCGCTCGCTGGGAATCCGGCAGGCGCTGGATGAAGGCCGTGCCGCTCAGCGCGCCGTCGTCCAACAGCGGCCCGGCGACGACGTCGAACTCGTGCTTGGCGAAGGTGCCCTCCGCCTGGAAGAAGGCGGCGGCGCTGGCCAGCTGCCCGACCGAGAGGCCTGCCAGCGCCTCCGCCTGGTGGGCCGCGCGCATGGCCTCTTCCTTCTGGCTGGCGTGGAACTCGGCCTGGTCGTGGTTGTGGACGACCAGCGCCGCGGCGACCGATCCGGCCGCGATCAGCAGCACGGCGGCGAGTCCGGCCCAGAGGCGTCGTCGCATCGTCAACCGCCCGGGACGGCGGCCAGGGACTCCCAGAGGTAGAGGCTGGCCAGGCTCCGGTTTGGGCTCCACGGCGTGCCGATCTCGAGCACCCGCTCGGGCGTCGGCATCTCCTCCAGCCCGTACTCGAGCTGGATCGCTTTGCGGATCCCGAGGTCGCCACCGGAGAGGACGTCCGGGCGTTCGAGGTGGAAGAGCAGGAACATCTCCGCGGTCCAGCGCCCGAGGCCGCGCACGGCGACGATCTCCTCGATCGCCTCCTCGTCGCCGAGCTCCTCGAGGCGGTCGAGCTCGAGCTCGCCGCTGAGCACGTGGGCGGCGAGGTCGCGGACGTACTCGACCTTGCGTCCCGAGAGCCCGGCGCCGCGCAGATCCTCCTCGCGCGCCTCCAGCAGCTGCTCGGGGGACGGGGTGGCGCCGCCGAAGACGTCGAGGACGCGCAGGTAGATGGTCCGGGCCGCTTTGGTCGAGAGCTGTTGGCCGACAATCGCCCGCAGCAGTGCCCCGTAGGCGTCGCCGGGACGCTCCTCGCTGCGCCGCCGCAACCGCGTCTCCAGGTCGATCTCGCCGACCCGCTCCATCAGCGCCGCCATCGTCGGGTCGGAGCCGGCGAGGGTGGCGCGGGCCTTGGCGCTCATCGCCCGGTCCACTCCGGCCGGCGTTTCTCGCCGAAGGCCCGGATGCCCTCGCGGAGGTCCTCGGAGGCAAAGCAGGACTCGCGCAGGGCGATCAGGCCGGCCTCCTGCTGGGGGGTCAGGACCGGGCAGGCGTTGAGCAGGTCGATCGCCTGCTTGTTCCCCCGCATCGAGAGCGGCGCGTTGGCGGCGATCTCGGCCGCGAGCCCGACCGCCTCGCCTTCCAGGCGCTCGTCGCTGACGACTTCGTTGACGAGGCCGAGCCGTTCCGCCCGCATCCCGTCGAAGTTGCGACCGGTGATGAAGAGCTCCTTCGTCCGCGCCAACCCGACCGTGTCGAGGAACTTGCGCAGGCCGGTGTGACCGTAGATCAGCCCCAGCTTGGCCGGCGGCATCCCCAGCTTCGCTCCGGCGGCGCAGATCCGCAGGTCGCAGGTGATCGCCAGCTCCAGGCCGCCGCCGAGGCAGTGGCCGTTGATCGCCGCCAGGGTCGGCCAGGGATGCTTGGAGATCGCCTCCATCGCGCCGTGGAAGGGGTGGGCGACGAGCGCCTCGGCGTCGCGCTCGAAGGTCTCGTCGGGGATCGAGGCGATGTCGTAGCCGGCGGAGAAGACCGGCGGCGCGCCGGTGATCAGGACGCAGCGCGTCTCGATCCCGCGGTCGAGCGCGGGCATCGTCTCCGCGATCGCGTCGAGGATCTCGTGGTCGAGCGCGTTGCGGCGCTCGGGGTTGTCGATGCGGAGCCGGGCGACCGCCTCGGCGGGCCGGTCGAGAACGAGCTTCCCGCCCGCGAGCCGCTCCGCCACCGGGCTACTCCAGCACGACGAGGACGTCGCCTTCGCTCACGGCTTGGCCCTCCTCGCAGCGGATCTCCTTCACGGTGCCGTCGTCCTCCGCCTCGACCGGGATCTCCATCTTCATCGACTCGAGGATGACCACGGTGTCGCCGTCGGAGACCTCGTCGCCGACCGCGACCTCGATCTTCCAAACGTTGCCGGTGATGTGCGCCTCGATGTCTGGCATGGGCGGGGACAATAGCCGTCGCTCCGGTGTTCCCTGTGTCTGCATGGCACCAATAAGGAACAGTCGAAGAGAATGGGCCTATGGATGGGCAGAGAAACGTCGGACTCGCCGTGATCGTGGCGGCGAGCAACGAGGCCGACCGGGTGGGGGGGACGGTGACGGCGCTGCGCGCCGCCTTTCCCGCGGCCGCGATCTGGGTCGCCGACGACGCTTCCACTGACGGCACCGCCGAGCTGGCGATGGCGGCCGGGGCGCAGGTGGTGAGCCGCGGGCGCCGCCACGGCAAGGGCGCCAACGTGACCGCTGCCGCCGAGGCGGTGCTCAGTGCCGTCCCGGCCCCCGACCTGGTGCTGCTCTGCGATGGCGATCTCGGCCCGTCGGCCGAGCGACTGACGCGGTTGGTCGTGGCCGTCGAACGGGGCGAGTGCGATCTCGCGGTGGCGAGCTTCTCGCGCCGGGTCGGCGGTGGCTTCGGGCTCGCTCTGGGATTCGCCCGCTGGGCCATTCGCCGACTCTGTGGGGTCGAAGCAAGCGCGCCGATATCCGGTCAGCGGGCACTGCGCGCCGAGACGCTGCACGCCGTGCTTCCCTTCGCCTCCGGCTTCGGCATGGAGATCGGGATCACGGTCGACGCCGTGCGGGCCGGCTACCGCCTCGAGGAGTACGAGCTCGACCTCGCGCATCGGGCGAGCGGCCGCACCGTCTCCGGCTTCCTCCACCGCGCAGCGCAGCTGCGCGACTTCGTCAAGGTCTACGTGGACAGACATCGCTCAAGAGCGGCAAACTAGTCATGTACTTGATTTGACATAAACGCCCATATCCGCCTAGTGTGCCCAGCCGACGTGGCGGGTGGGGACTCTCAACGGCAGCGGGAAGGGGCATCGGACAAGGCCGAAGGACAGCGCGAGCGGCTTGTGGCGGCGTTCGCCAAAGCGGCTTCCGAACATGGATACGTTCGCCTCGAGGTGGAGCAGGTGCTTCGATACGCGGGCGTTCCCCGCGCCACCTTCGACGAACACTTCGCCAGCAAGGAGCAGGGCCTGGTCGCTGCTCAAGACGCTTTCTTCGATCGGCTTTGGCTGGATGTCCTCCACGCCTGCGAGGGCCCTGGGGACTGGCCGGCCAAGGTCCGGGCGGCGCTGGGGGCGGTGCTCGCCTCCCTGGTCGAAGCCAGCAATCTGGCGAGGGTGTTCGCGATCGAAGCGACCGCCGCCAGCATGGCCGCCGCGGAGCGTCATTTCGCCGCCCTGGACCAGTTCGCGGTTCTCCTGCGCGACGGCCGCCGCCACTATCCGATCGCCGAGTCGCTTCCCGATGCGACCGAGCGGGCCCTGGTCGGCGGGGTCGCCTCGATCGTCTCCGGTCACCTGCTGATGGAAGATCTCTGCGCGGTCCCTTCGCTGGAATCCGAGCTCGTTGAACTGGTTCTCATTCCTTATCTCGGCGTCAGCGAGGCCAGGCGCGCGGCATCGAGTTAAGCCCTCCGCTGCTTGACAAACTCGCCTGTTTCATTACGCTGGCCCGGTGACAGCAGAGCCTCGGGACCCACAAGGCAGGGGCTCCCCGCGTGGCGCTTCAGAGCGCCAGATGCTCGTCGATGCCTTCACCAAAGTCGCCGCCGAACGCGGCTATGCCGGCACCCGGATCGGCGACGTGACTGCGGCGGCCGGGCTTCCTCGCGGTGCCTTCGACACTCACTTTCGCGACAAGTGCCAGTGCCTGCTCGCCGCCTATGACCGTTTCTTCGACCGCTTGATCGAGGAGATCGAAGACTCGATGGTCGAGCAGGATCCCTGGCCCCGACAGGTGAGCGCCGCGGTGGAGGCCGCGCTCGGGTTCGTCGTCGAGAGCAAGGGGCCCGCCCGCCTCTTCGCCGTCGAAGCACTCTCGGTGGGCGCCCTGGCGATCGATCGCTACGAGGCCGCGATCCAGCGGATCGCTCGCCTCCTCGCCTCCGGTCGCGCGCGCTCGGAGGCGGCGACCGCCTCGCCGGAGGCGACCGAGCAGGTGTTGATCGCCGGGATCTTTTACCTGGTCACGGCGGCGCTCCTCACCGAGGACGACGACCGGCTGGCCCGGCTCGAGCCGGGGCTGGCCGACATTCTGCTGCTGCCCTGCGCCGGCACCGGGAACGCCCGCATCGCGGCTGCCTGAGCTCGTCCTCAGCTGGACGTGAACGGCGCCGCCGCGATCCGCGTCAGATCGGGCGCCAGGGCGGGCAGGGAGTCGCGGCGGCCGTGGGCGATCTCGTGCTGGATCAAGGTCCAGATGCCGGAGCCGATCGCTTCCCTCGTCGCCCGCGGCGGCGGCGCTCCCAGCTCCGCCGGCGCCTGCCCGGGCGCCAGATAGGCGGTGAAGAGGCCCAGGGCCGCGTCGGCGTGGTCGAGCGCCACCGGGCCGGCGGTCGGCAGCTCGAAGAAGGCGAGGCGGGCGAACGGTTCGCTGCCGGCGATGTGCTCGAGCAGCCCCCGCAGGCCGGCGCCGATCGCCTCCGGCCGGTCGCCCTCACGGGCAAACGCCGCGGCCGCGGCGGCGAGCGCTTCGGCGCCGAGGATCTCGAAGGCGGCCAGGAAGGCGTCCCGTTTGCTGTCGAAGTTTTCGTAGAAGGTCTGGTTGGAGACGCCGGCCGCGCCCGATATCGCGGGGATGCTGAGCGCGGCGTAGCCCTTCTCGACGACGACCCTGGCGGCGCCGCGGACGATTCGCTCGCGCTGGGTCAGGGCGGTGCGACTGGCGGGGCTGTCGGGCGGCTCGTTCCAGTCCGGTTGGGTGCCTTTGCGCGACACGTCGGCGGTCTCGATCTCGACCGGGCGTTCGGCGGCGGCGACCGCCCGCAGGGCCGCCTCGCTGTCGGGCTCCTGGTAGCGCAGTGCCCAGTCGGCCAACTCGCCCACCAGCCCCGGAAGCTCCTCCGGATGGCCGGCGCGAAGGCGGTGGTAGACGACACCACGGATACCGGCGACGATCGCCCGCACCGTCAGCGGGGCAACCCTGCGCCGGCTGGGGGAGTGGTCGAAGCTCTGCTGGATCAGCGCTTCGAAGGCGCGGGAGGCGCGCTCGCGGTGTGCCACGCCGGCGCTGCCGAGGGTCAGGGACTCGACCGCAGCCAGCGAGGCCGCGGCCGGCTCTTCCACCGCCAGGTTCATGAACGCTGCAAGCCCGGCGACCAGTCGTTCGCGGAAGTCTCCCTCGGCGCGATAGGCCTCGCCCACGCGGGCGCTGAGGATGGCAACGATCTCGTCGAAGGTGGAGAGGAAGCAGTCCTGCTTGCTCTCGAAGTGCTCGTAGAAGGTGCTCTTGGAGACGCCCGCCAGCGTCACCAGCTCCCGCAGCGTCGTGCCGGCATAGCCGTGCCGGGCCACCGCCTCGACCATGGCCCCCTCCAGCCGCTCCTTCTGATGGCGGGCGACGTGGTTCGGCGGCATTCGCCTCGGCCCCCCCGCGAGGCGGGGGAACAGCGGCTCGGTTGGCCGTGCAGCAGGGTCCGTCGACGCCATCCCGGCGCCCACGATAGCCAGCGCAATGCGAACCAGCATGTACTGAGCTTGACAAATCGCCGCCCGCACCGAGCGGACAGGATCGATCGGCTCGAGAACCGGTGCCACTTGACATGCGATGTACCGGTCCTTACATTTATTTGTCGGTCTACAGACGGTGGGAGGCACCGTGAGCAAGGGAACTGCAGACGCTGGTCGGCGCCCGGTCGTCGACAACCAGCGACAGCGCATCCTGGTCGGCGCGGTGAAGGCGGCCGCCGAGTACGGCTACCCGGCGATGACCGTTGACCACGTGCTGGTCAACGCCGGCGTTTCCAGCACCGCCTTCTACGAGACCTTCGACGATAAACGCGACTGCATACTTGCCGCTCACGAGCAGGCGTTCAACCAGTTGTCGGCTGAGCTGATGGCGGCATGCATGGGGAAATCGGAATGGCCCGCCAAGGTCGGGGCCGCGATCGCCGCTGGGATCGAGTTCGCGATTCAGGCGCCCGAGGAAGCGCAGCTGCTGATCGTCGAGGCAATGGTGACCGACCCGGTCCTGGTCGAGCGGGTCCTCGGGTCGAACGACTATCTCGTGGGACTGCTGCAAAGCGGCCGCACCCAGTGCGAGCGGGCCGCCAGGCTGCCGGCGCTGACCGAGCGAGCTCTGATCGGCGCGGTCACATCGGTCGTGGGCTCGCGTCTGCTCCCCCCTCGGGTGGACCAGCTGGGGGACCTGAAACCGCAGCTGGTCCAGTTCATGCTGATCCCATATGTCGGGATAGAGCGGGCTCGGAAGGTCGGCGAAAGCTCCGCGTAGCCGTCCGCTGCTCGACCCCGACTCGCGGCGCAAGCCGCGATCCGGCCGTTAGCCTGGCCGGCATGATCCTCGCGATCGACCAGGGGACGACCGGGACGACCTGCATCGTCTTCGACGGCGAGGGGCGGATCGCCGGACGCGCGTACTCGGAGTTCGAGCAGCGCTTTCCGCGGCCGGGCTGGGTCGAGCACGACGCCACCGAGATCTGGGAGGTGACGCGGCGGGTGGCGGCGGCGGCGATCGAGGACGCCGGCGTCGCCGGTGCCGACCTCGACGGGATCGGCATCGCCAACCAGCGCGAGACCGTGGTGGCCTGGGACCCGAGCACCGGCGAGCCGGTCCACCGGGCCCTGGTCTGGCAGGACCGGCGCACCGCCGAGCGCTGCGACGAGCTGCGCGCGGCCGGGTGGGAGACGCCGGTCCGCGAGCGCACCGGCCTCACCATCGATCCCTACTTCTCCGCGACCAAGATCGAGTGGCTGCTGGGCAACGCCGAGGGAGCGGAGCGGGCGGTCTTCGGCACGATCGATTCCTGGCTCCTCTTCAAGCTGACCGGGCGCCATGGGACCGACTACTCCAACGCCTCGCGGACGATGCTCTTCGACATCCGCCGGCTCGGCTGGGACGCGGAGCTGTGCGAGCTGCTCGGCGTCGACCCGGCGCGGTTGCCGGAGCCGCTGCCCTCGGCCCACGTCTTCGGCACCACCACCGAGTTCGGCGGCGAGGTGCCGGTGGCGGGCATTGCCGGAGATCAACAGGCGGCGCTCTTCGGGCAGGCCTGCCACCGCGCGGGCATGGCGAAGAACACCTACGGCACCGGCAGCTTCGTCCTGCTCAATACCGGCAGCGCCGTGCCCCCACCCGCCGACGGCCTGCTCGCCACCGTCGCCTGGGCCCTCCCAACCACCCGCCGACGGGCCGATAAGTCGACTGAGGCTCGACATTCCGGCCCATCGACCACGGAAGTGACGTATGCGCTGGAGGCTTCGATCTTTGTTACGGGGGCCGCCGTGCAGTGGCTGCGCGATGGGCTCGGGCTGATCGAGGCGGCGGGGGAGAGCGAGGCGCTGGCGGGCTCGCTCGACTCCAACGACGGTGTCTACTTCGTCCCCGCCCTGACCGGGCTCGGCTCGCCGCACTGGGATCCCTACGCGCGCGGCACGATCGTCGGCCTCACCCGCGGCAGCGGCCGCGCCCACCTGGCGCGGGCGGCGCTGGAGGCGATCGCCTACCAGACCGTCGACGCCGTCCGGGCGCAGGAGCGGGCCGCCGGCGCGCGCCTGGAGATCCTGAAGGCCGATGGCGGCGCCGTCGCCAACCGCTGGCTGATGCAGTTCCAGGCCGACGTCCTCGGCGTCCCGGTGGTGGTCCCGGAGGTCGCCGAGACGACCGCGCTCGGCGCCGCCTACCTGGCCGGGATCGCGACCGGCCGCTGGAGCCGCGAGCAGGTGGGGGAGATGTGGCGCGAGGCGGCCCGCTACGAGCCGGCGATGGGCGAGGACGAGCGCGCGGCCCTGCTGGCCGACTGGCGGCGAGCGCTCGCGCGCTCGCGCGACTGGGCCCGTCCCTGAGTGCCGGCGCTCCCTTGTAACCGGCGCCGACGCCGAGGGTAGGCAAGCACGGCGGCCCCGCCGCCGCTCCCGCCATGCCCGACATCAAGCCACAGGTCTACCGCGACCCCCGTCCCGCCGAGTACTTCACGCGCTTCCACGAGCGCGCTCGCGCCCGCGAGCCCGACTGGATCTACGGCCTCGCGCGCCTGGTCCTCACCCTGCCGACGATCCTCCTCTTCCGCACCCGCGGGATCGACGTCGGCAACGTCCCCAAGCAGGGACCGGTGATCCTCGCCCCCAACCACTTCAGCGCCTGGGACCACTTCTTCGCCGGCGTCTACCTGCGCCGGCCGATCCGCTTCATGGCCAAATCGCAGCTCTTCAAGCACCCCGTGATCGAGTTCATCTTCTTCCACGGCGGCGTCTTCCCGGTCCGCCGCGGCAACCACGACGAGGAGGCGTTCTTGACCGCCAGGACGATCCTCGGCAAGGGCGGCCTCGTCCTCATCTACATCGAGGGCGGGCGCTCGCGCAGCCGCGAGCTCGGCGCGCCGAAGCCCGGGGTCGGCCGCCTGGCGCTGGAAACCGGGGTGCCGGTGATCCCGGTCGCGATCCACGGCTCGGCCGGGGTGCGGCGCTGGAAACGGCTGCGCTTCCCCAAGGTCACGGTCCAGTTCGGCGAGCCGCTGACCTTCGCGGTCGAGCCCGGCGCCGGTCGCGAGCGGCATCAGGAGGTCTCCGACCGGGTCTTCGACCGGGTGCGCGAGATGTACGGGCGGCTGGAGGAAGGCTGACCGGGCCCCCGGCCGGCGCTACTCGTAGCGCGCGTCGAGCTTGGCGTAGAAGTCTGGATCGTGGCCGGGGGTGATGACCGCGGCCGGGTACTGGCCACGGAAGAGCCGCAGCTCCTGCAGCGAGCGGCGCCAGTTGTGGGAGTCGTTCGGCCGCGGCGGCGGCGCCGCCTCACCGTCGAGCTGGGCCCGCACGTACATCGCGTCGCCGCCGATCACGAAGTCGCTCTCCCGCAGGCGGCAGACGACGGACATGTGGCCGGCGCTGTGGCCGGGGGTGAAGGCGAGGCGGATCGAGCCGTCGCCGAAGAGGTCGAAGGTGCGGCCGAAGCTGGCGTAGGAATCGATCGTGGCGCGATCGAAGTCGACCGTGCGGTAGTCGAAGGCGTAGTCGTAGTGCTGGCGCCGGTAGCCGTTGAGGGCCGGCTGCGAGCCGACCGCCGCCGCCTCCCACTCGGCCTCGCTGAAGACGAAGGTCGATTGCGGGAACTCGGAGATCGCCGAGGCGTGGTCGCTGTGCAGGTGGGTCATCACCACCACCGGAACCTCGTTCGGGTCGAGGCCGCGTTTGCGCAGCTGCGCCGGCGCGTCTTCGCCGGCCTCGAGCGAGGGCTTGCCGATGCGGTTGCCGAGGCCGCCGAAGTTCTCCTTGCCGTCGGTCGCGATCGAGGGGTGGAGGCCGGTGTCGACCAGGATCGCCCCGGCGCTCGGGTGGCGGATCAGGAAGGCCGGGACCGGGATCACGTTCGGCGCCCGACTCCCGAACAGCGCTCGCAGCAGCTTCAGGGTGAGGAAGCGCCCGCCCGGGCTGACCATCATCTCCGGCGGGAAGTCGACGTGGCCGGCGATCAGCGGTTCGACGACGACCGTCGCTCCCGGCGTGCCCCCGGCGAGCGGCTCGTGCAGGGGCTTCGCCTCCACCTGAACCTTCATCGGGCCACATTACCGCCGATCGGGTCGCCTATAGGCTTGCCCGTCGATGGCTGAGAGCGGGCATTCGCAGGTGTTCCGGGACGGTTTGCTCGACGGCCTCGTCTGCGTCGTCTCCGGCGCCGGCAGCGGCCTCGGGCGGGAGACGGCGCTGGAGCTGGTCCGCCTCGGCGCCACCGTCGTCGCCTGCGGGCGGCGCGAGGAGCCCCTGGCGGAGACCGCCGGCCTGGCGGCGGGGCTGCCCGGCGGCTTCGAGCACGAGATCCTCGACATCCGCGAGGAGGAGCCGGTCGGGCGCTTCTTCGACACTCTGCTGGAGCGTCACGGCCGCCTCGACGTCCTCGTCAACAACGCCGGCGGCCAGTTCCTCAGCCCGGCCGAGACGATCACCCCGAAGGGCTTCCGCACCGTGATCGACCTCAACGTCCAGGGCACCTGGCTGATGACCCATGCGGCCGCGACCAAGGCCTTCATCCCGCAGGGGGGAGGCAAGGTGCTGAGCATCACCCTCTCGCCGCACAACGGGATGCCGGGGATGGTCCACTCCGGGGCCGCCCGCGCCGCGGTCGAGAACATGATGCGGACGCTGGCGATCGAGTGGGCCCGCTTCGGGATCAAGACCGTCGCCCTCGCCGCCGGCCAGTTCGCGACCGAGACCCTGCTGACCAAGTACCCGCGGGTCGTCGTCGACAACCTCGAGCGCTCGATCCCGATCGGCCGTGCCGGCCGGCCCGAGGAGCTGGCCTGGCTGGTCGCCTACCTGGCCTCGCCGGCGGGCGACTTCTACTCGGGCACGACGATCACGATCGACGGCGCCCGCGACAACTGGGCCGGCCCCTGGCCGCCCGCGGCGATCGCCGACCCCGAGGGCACCCCCGTCGCCGAGGAGCGCCGCCCCAAAGACTGAACTGCATCAATTTTCCGGGCTCGCGGACCGGAAAATTGATGCAGTTGGGGTTTAGCGGGGCTCGAGCTCGGGGATCCGGCCGCCCTCCGTCGCTGCGCTCTCTCAGGTGTACATGCCGCCGAACATGCCGCCGGTCACGTTGAGGACCTGGCCGTGCACGTAGTTGGCGAGCGGCGAGGCGAGGAAGAGGACCGGGCCCGAGGCCTCCTCCGGCGTCGCCGGGCGGCCGACCGGGATGATCGCCGAGGCCATCGCCCGCATCTGCTCGGGGATGCCGAGCTCGATCTTCTCGCCGCTCGGGGAGGTCATCTCGCCGCCCTCCTCTTTGGCGGCGGTGAGGCGGGTGTCGACGAAGCCGAAGGCGACCGCGTTGACGTTGATCTTGAACTGGCCCCACTCCTTGGCGAGGGTTTTGGTCAGGCCGACGACGCCCATCTTGGCCGCCGAGTAGTTGACCTGGCCGGCGTTGCCCATCGTGCCGGAGGTGGAGGAGACGTTGATCAGCTTGCGGAAGACCTCTTTGTCTTCGCCGCGCTCGGCCTTGGCCGCCTCGCGCCAGTGCGGGGAGAGCGCCCGGGCGACCCGGAAGGGGACGACCGTGTGGATGTCGAGCATCGCCTGGAACTGCTCGTCGCTCATCTTGTGGGCGACGCCGTCCCAGGTGTAGCCGGCGTTGTTGACGGCGATGTCGACCGCGCCGAAGGCGTCGACGGCGGCCGCGACGAGCTCGTCGGCGGCGCCCTCCTTGGTCAGGTCGCCGGCGAAGACCGCGGTCTCGCCGTCGATCTCGCCGGCGGTCTGCTCGGCGACGTCGGCGTCGAGGTCGTTGATCAGGACCTTGGCCCCCTCGGCCACGAACAGCTCGGCCGTCGCCCGTCCGATCCCCCGCGCCGAGCCGGTGACGATCGCCGCTTTCCCATCGAGAAGTCCCATCAGTCTGCGTCTCCTTTTGGTTCGTGAAGTCGGCGCCGGAGGCTACAGGGATCGGTGCGGTACTGGTTGGCTGGCCAGTTTCGGCCGGGAGGCTCAATTGAGCCTGGTGCCGCCGTCCTCGGTTACGCGCCAGTGGGGATTGTGGGCGATCTCCCACGGGTGTCCGTCGGGGTCGACGAAGACGCCGCTGTAGCCGCCCCAGAAGGTCGCGGCCGGCTCGCGGCCGATCCTGGCACCGGCCGCCCGCGCCTCCTCGATTGCCGTGTCGACCTCGGCCGGCGAGCCGAAGTTGAGCGACAGGGTCACGCCCCCCCAGCCGGGCGAGTCCTCGACGCAGCTGTCCTCGGCCAGTCTCGTTCGGTCCCAGAGGGCGAGGACCATGTCACCGGTCTGGAAGAAGACGACGGCGTCGCCGGGCTCGGCGCCGGTGGTCCAGCCGAGGGCCTGGTAGAAGGCTCGGGAGCGCTCGAGATCGGCGACGCCGAGGGTGATCACGCTGACGCGCTGCCTCATCGGCCGATTGTTCCACCACAATGGCGCCCCATGGGCGACCTCGGCAGCATCTTCCTACTCTCGTTGCTGGCGATGTTCACTCCCACCCTGCTGGCGGCGGTGACGGTGATGATGCTGCTGCCGAACCCGAAGAAGCTGATGCTCGGCTACCTGCTCGGGGCGCTCCTCACCAGCATCACCGCCGGTTTGCTGATCGTCTTCTCGCTGCACGGGTCCGACAGCGTCAGCACCGCCAAGCACACCCTGGGCCCGGTCGAGGACATCGTCGTCGGCCTCGTCGCCCTGCTGGTCGCCTTCGTGCTCGGTACCGGGCGGGACGCTCCGCTGCAGCAGCGTCGCCGCCGCAAGCGCGAAGCCAAGGAGGCGGAGAGGCCGAAGGAGTCCTGGCCGGAGCGGATGCTCGGCCGCGGCTCGCCCCGGGTCACCTTCGCGGTCGGCGTCGTGCTGACCTTCCCCGGCGTCTCGTACCTGACCGCGCTCGACCGCATGGCGAAGCTCGACGCGAGCTCGGCGGAGCTGGTGCTGCTGGTCGTCGGCTTCTGCCTGATCCAGCAGCTGCTGCTGGAGGTGCCGCTGCTTGGCTATGCCTTCGCTCCGGAGAAGACCCAGGACCGGGTGACCCGCTTTCGCGCCTGGCTCGGGCGCAACGGCCGCCGCGCCGGCGTCTACCTGGCCGCGACGATCGGCGTCCTGCTGCTGGCACGTGGGCTGATCACGCTGCTGGTCCAGTAGCAGCCGCCGTCTACTTGCCGATGCCGGCCAGGTACTCGTCCAGCGCCTTGCTCTTCTGCGTGTCCTCGTAGACCTCGTAGTCGCGCAGCAGCCCCCAGGAGATGTGGCCCCAGATCACGTAGCGGTTCTCGTAGACCCGCTCGCCCTCGGGGGTGTCGAGGTGGTCGGTGCCGCGGACGCAGATCGTCTGCCTCCAGGGGAAGCCCTTGAGCACGACCTCGTCGGGAGAGATCTGCAGGCCGACGTCGGCGAAGCGCTGAAGCCACGGCCGCAGTCGCTCCTTGCCCTCGAGTTCGGTTGCCCAGGAGCTGTCGCCAGGGAAGCGAAACCGCACGTCCTCGGCGTCCATCTTCAGCGTCGGCTCGATGTTGCCGGCGCTGGCCTGCGCCATGTTGCGAGCGATCATCTTCTTGCCCAGCCAGGAAAGCATCCGCGGCCTCCTCTGCTCGTCGTGGTCGGGGTGAACTTAGCTGGCGATCGCGGTCGCCGCCGTCCTCGGCGTCCCGTGCCTGAGCAGGTAAATCACTCACGAAACGTAGTCGTCCGGCCGATGTCTCTACCATGCCGCGGATGCGATTCACCCCCCAGAGGGGCCTCGTCGCCGCAGTTCTGGCGATGGTGCTCCTCCTTGCCATGCCCGCGAGTGGCGCCTCTCCCGCCGGCGCGCTCGTCATCCACGGCGCCCACTCCGGCACCACGCTCACCCTCTCGACCAGGGCCGGTCGCCTGGTCGTGAAGGGCCGCATGGCCCACGCGAAGCCGCGCGGCTGTCGCTTCACGCATGGCCGCAACGCCGCCGTCTGTCGCCTCCGCGGAGTCGGCTCGCTGGAGCTGCGAATGGGCCCCGGCGGCGACTTCGTCCGCATCGCCGACCGCATGCCGGTGCCGGTGAGCGCCTATCTCGGACCCGGCTCGGACAAGTTCGTCGGCAACGGCGAGCGCGACTCCTGCTTCCCCGAGGGCTCGCGACGCAACCGCTGCGTCGGCGGCGGCGGCAACGACGTATGCATCACCGGCCCACGCAACAGCGACTGCGTCGGCGGCCCCGGCAACGACTACTGCAGGACCGGCAGCGGCAGCGACGGCTGCTGGGGCGGACCGGGGAACGACGTCTGCCGCATGGGCCCCGGCCAGGACGGCTGCCACGGCGAAGCCGGCAACGACCGCCTCTACGGCGGCGCCCAGCCCGATCAGCTCTACGGCGGCTCAGGTCACGACTACTGCGACGGCGGCCCCGGCTGGGGCAAGTCCCACGCCTGCGACGCCGGCCCGCGGCGCTGAGCCCGAGCTAAAGCCCCATCGTCTTGCCGAGGATCTCCTTCATGATCTCGTCGGTGCCGCCGCCGATCGGGCCGAGGCGGGCGTCGCGGACGGCGCGCTCGATGCCGTACTCGCGCATGTAGCCGTAGCCGCCGTGGACCTGCAGCGAGGTGTCGGCGATCTCCAGGACGGCGCGCTGGGTGACCAGCTTGGCCATGCTGACGTCGCGCAGGCAGTCCTGGCCGCCGTGGAAGAGGCGCAGGGCGTTGTAGGTGAGGGCGCGGGAGGCCTCGGCCTTGGTCGCCATCTCGGCGACGTGGTGGCGGATCGCCTGGAACTTGCCGATCGGGCGGCCGAAGGCTTCGCGCTCCTTCGCGTAGGCGACGGTGACGTCGATCAGACGCTGCATCGCGCCGACCGCACCGATCGCCATCAGCAGCCGCTCCCAGGCGAAGTTGGCCATGATCAGCTTGAAGCCGCCGTTCTCCTCGCCCAGCAGGTTCTCGGCCGGGACCTCGACGTCGGTGAAGGCCAGCTCGCCGGTGTCGGAGGAGTGCCAGCCAAGCTTCTCCAGCTTCGCCGCCACCTCGTAACCGGGCATCTCGCGCTCGAGCACGAGGAAGGAGATGCCGCCGTGGCCGCCCTCCTCGGTCGTCTTGCAGGCGCAGACTAGGAAGTCGGCGCGGATGCCGTTGGTGATGAAGGTCTTGGCCCCGTTGACGACGTAGCCGTCCCCGACCCGCCGTGCCGTGGTGGAGATGCCGGCGACGTCGGAGCCGGCGCCGGGCTCGGTGATGCCGAGGGCGCCGATCTTCTCGCCGGCGATGCCCGGCACCAGCCAGCGCTGCTTCTGCTCCTCGGTGCCGAAGTTGAAGATCGGCGGCATCGCGATCGAGGCGTGGGCGTTGAGCCCGGCGGCGACGCCGCCGGAGCCGCCCGAGCGGGCCAGCTCCTCGACCCAGATCGCGTCGTGCAGGTGAGTTCCGCCCTGGCCGCCGTACTCCTCCGGGAACTTGAGCCCGAGGAAGCCGAGCTCGGCGCAGCGCCCGTAGAGCTCACGCGGAAATTCCCGCGCCGCCTCCCACTCGTCGACGTTCGGCGCGATCTCCTTGACGACGAAACGCTGGACGGTCTCCCGCAGCTCCTCGTGCTCGTCCTCGAAGGGGGGCAGCACGCGTCGCTGCCCCATGTCTTTGATGACCGTCATTTGTTGAAAACGAGGTGTATTGTCTTCGGCCTAATCAACTAGCGTGGCCGGGATGGAGCGGACGATGTGGACCGATGAGCGGCTCGACGACTTGGCGCGGAAAGTAGATGCTGGTTTCGACCGGCTTGATCGCGATATGCGTGACCTCAGGCTTCTCATGTTCCAGCTCTGGGGGACCACCATGCTCGGGATTCTCGCGACCATCGGCGCGGTCATCGCAACCAACTCGTAAGCCCGACCGCCGCTCGCCCTAGAGCCCGTAGCTCCGCCCGATCACGTCGAGCATGACCTCGTCGGTGCCGGCGCCGATGCGGTTGAGGCGGACGTCGCGGTAGGCGCGCTCGATCTCGTACTCCTTCATGTAGCCGTAGCCGCCGAGGATCTGGATGCACTCGTCGGCGACCTCACAGCCGACCCGGGAGGCGAAGAGCTTGGCCATCGTGATCTCGCGCACCGGGTACTCGCCGTTGGCGAAGCGCCAGGCGGTCGCGTAGGTGAACTGCTTCGCCGCCTCGGTCTTGGTCGCCATCTCGGCGAACTTGTGGCGGATCGCCTGGAACTTGCCGATCGGGCGGCCGAAGGCTTCGCGCTCCTTGGCGTACTCGAGGGTCTTCTCGATCATCCGTTCACAGCCCGCATGCGAGCCGGCGGCGGCGACCAGCCGCTCGCCCTGGAGCTCCCAGGCGATGTGGTAGAAGCCCTTGCCGACCTCGCCCAGGACCGCGTCGGCCGGGACGCGGACGTCTTCGAAGGCGAGCTCGCCGGTGTCGGAGGCGTGCATCCCCATCTTCTCCAGCTCGGCCGAGACCGTGAAGCCGGGCACGTGCTCGCCGTTCTCGTCGCGCAGGTCGACGACGAAGAGGGTGATGCCGGCGTGGCGCTCGTCCGGGTCGGTCTTGCAGACGAGGACGATGAAGTCGGCCCGCGGACCGTTGGTGATGAAGGTCTTGGAGCCGTTGATGACGTATTCGTCGCCGTCGCGGATCGCCGTGGTGCGGATGCCGGCGACGTCGGAGCCGGCGCCCGGCTCGGTGATCCCGAGGCTGCCGACCTTTTCCCCCTTCAGGCCCGGTTCGAGGTACTTCTTCTTCTGCTCCTCGGTCCCCAGCAGGTGGATCGGGGGCAGGACCATGTCGCTCTGCACCGCGAAGCCCATGTTGGTGCCGCCGGAGCCGGAGTAGCTCATGCACTCGGCGCGGACCAGCGAGTAGAAGTAGTCGCCGCCCTGGCCGCCGTACTCCTCCGGGAAGCAGAGGCCGAGAAAGCCGAGCTCGCCCGCCCGTTCCATCGCCGAGGTCGGCCAGTAGGTGTCCTCCCACTCGTTGCGGTGCGGCCACAGCTCCTTTTTCACCCACGACTCCATCGACTCGCGCAGGTCTTCGTGCTCCTGGCTGAAGATGAAGTGCTTGCGCCCGGCTGCGTGGTCGGGCTTGATGACGCTGGAGCCGTTGGTCGTCACGGTCGCCACTGGTCTCTCCTCGCTCGAAATTTCGATCCGGCGGCATCCGCCGCCCGGGGTGTCTGAGCCCAGGGGTAATAGGACCCCTCAACTCAGACGCGTCCTACGGCAGTGGACAGTAGCACTTCCCACTTTCGACACGGGTCGGCTATGGTTGCCGCCGATGAGCGAGGAGAGCTACGAGCTGGTCGCCTACGAGGTCGCCGACGGCGTCGCCACGGTGACCCTGAACAACCCCGAGAAGCGCAACATGCTCTCGGGCCAGATGCTGGCCGAGCTGGTGGCGGCGATGAAGCGGGCGCGCGACTCCGATGAGGTCCGCGCCGTCGTCCTCACCGGGGCCGGCGACAAGGTCTTCTGCGCCGGCGCCGACCTCGGCGGATTCGCCGCCGAGGTGCCGCTGGTCGCCAAACACTTCGCCTCCGACCTCTTCCTCGAATTCTTCCGGCTGATGCCGCGGCTGGGAAAGCCCTCGCTCTGCGCCGCCAACGGCCACGTGCTGGCGGGGGGGATGGGACTGGCCCTCTCCTGCGACCTGGTGATCGCCAAAGAGGGCGCCGCCTTCGGCACGCCGGAGATCAACGTCGGCGCCTTCCCCTACATGATCATGTCGATCATCTACCGCAACGTCCCGCGCAAGAAGGTCAACGAGATGATGCTCCTGGGTGAGCGGCTGAGCGCCGAGCAGGCGGTCGAGTACGGGCTCGCCAACAAGGTCGTCCCGGCGGCCGAGTTCGACGCCGCGGTCGCCGACTGGGCCGGCAAGCTGGCCGCTAAGAGCCCGGTGCTGATGCGCCTCGGCCACGACGCGATGTATCGCCAGCAGGACATGGCGATCGACGAGGCGCTGGAGTTCCTGCGCTCCCAGCTCTCGCTCACCTTCAGCACCGAGGACATCGTCGAGGGCGTCACCGCCTTCTTCGAGAAGCGCGACCCCGAGTGGAAGGGCCGCTAATGCCCGCCGACGGGCCGAAAAGTCAACCTGGAGTTGACGTATCGGCCCATCGGCCGGGGTTGCTGCCGGGGACGGCGCCGCTCTCCGAGCTGAGCGAGCAGCTGCACGAGCGGCGCGCCAAGGCGAAGCTGGGCGGTGGCGAGGAGAAGATCGCCAAGCAGCACGAGCGCGGCAAGCTGACCGCGCGCGAGCGGCTCGACCTGCTGGTCGACGAGGGCACCTTCGTCGAGCTCGGCATCCACGGTCGTCCCCACTTCGCCCAGCGGGCGATGGACGGGGTCGAGGCTCCCGCCGACGGCGTCATCACCGGCTGGGGCGACGTCGACGGCCGCCCGACCTGCATCGCCGCCTACGACTTCACCGTGATGGCCGGCTCGATGGGGATGACCGGCGAGCTCAAGGTCACCCGCCTGCGCGAGATGGCGCTCTCGAAGCGGATGCCCTTCGTCTGGCTGCTCGACTCGGCCGGCGCCCGCATCCAGGAGGCGACCGGCTCGCTCTTCGCCGGCTCCGGCTTCCTCTTCCGCGAGGAGGTCGAAATGTCGGGCGTGATCCCGATGGTGGCGGCGATGATGGGCCCCTGCGCGGCCGGCACCGCCTACATCCCGGCCCTCGCCGACTTCGTGCCGATGGTCTCCGGCCAGGGGGCGATGGCGCTGGCCGGCCCGCACCTGGTCAAAGCCGTGACCGGCGAGGACATCTCGATGGAGGACCTCGGCGGCGCCAAGGTCCACTGCCGCAAGTCGGGCGTGGGGGACCTCGAGGTGAAGGACGACGCCGAGTGCATCGAGGCGATCAAGCGCTACCTCTCCTACTTCCCCTCCGACTGCGAGCGCAAGCCGCCGGTCCTGGAGACCGACGACCGCGACGACCGCATGTCGGAGAAGCTGATGGAGATCGTCCCCGACTCCTCGCGCCAGCCCTACGACATGTACGACGTGATCCGCGAGATCGTCGACGACGGCGAGTGGTTCGACCTGAAGCCGAAGTTCGCCAAGACTCTGATCACCTGCTTCGCCCGCTTCGGCGGCCAGCCGGTCGGGATCGTCGCCAACCAGCCCAAGCAGCTGGCTGGCATCCTCGACAACGACTCCGCCGACAAGGCCGCCCGCTTCATCAACCTCTGCGACGCCTTCAACATCCCCCTGGTCTTCCTCCAGGACGTGCCCGGCTTCATGGTCGGCTCGAAGGTCGAGCACGCCGGGATCATCCGCCACGGGGCGAAGATGCTCTACGCGGTCAGCCGCGCCACCGTCCCGAAGGTGACGGTCGTGGTCCGCAAGGCCTACGGCGCCGGCTACTACGTGATGTGCGGCAAGGCCTACGAGCCGGATCTGATCGTCGCCTGGCCCGGGGCCGAGATCTCGGTCATGGGCGCCGAGGGCGCGGTCGAAATCATCGGCCGCTCGGCGATCGAGGCCGCCGAGGACCCGGAGGCCACCCGCGAGACGATGCTGAACGCGGTGCGCCAGCAGATCGACCCCTACATCGCCGCCGGCAACGCCGTGATCGACGACATCATCGACCCGCGCGAGACCCGTCCGACGATCGTCAGGGCCCTGCGCATGGCCCGCGACAAGCAGGTGCAGAAGCCGAAGAAACGACATGGAGTGATGCCCGTATGAGCCGCTTCGAGGATCCGGTGGTCATCAGCTGCTCGATCTCGGGCGTGATCGCCAACCGCGACCAGTGCCCGGCGATCCCCTACACGCCGGAGGAGTACGCGGCGGAGGCCCGCCGTGCGGTCGACGAGGGCGCCTCCCAGATCCACATCCACGCCCGCAAGCCGGACGGCACGCCCTCCTACGAGGTCGAGGACTTCCAGGCGATCACCGAGGCGATCCTGGCCGAGGTCGGCGACGTCATCGTCAACTACTCGACCGGGGCGATCGGGATCCCGATCGAGAAGCGGCTCGAGTACCTGCGCGCCTGCAAGCCCGACGTGGCGGCGCTGAACATGAGCTCGATGAACTACGCCAAGTACTCCAAACGGCGCAAGGACTTCGTCTTCAAGGCGGTCTTCGAGAACAGCTTCGACACGATCGTCGAGTTCCTCACCGAGATGCGCGAGCTGGGGATCAAGCCAGAGCACGAGTGCTTCGACTCCGGCCACGTCGCCAACCTCGACCCGCTGCTCGACATGGGGCTGCTGGAGCCGCCGCTGCAGATCTCGCTGGTGATGGGGGTGACCGGCGGCATCCGCCCGACCCCGCGCAACGTCACCCTGATGTCGGACCAGATCCCCGGCGGGCCGGAGGGCCCGAACCAGTGGCAGGTGATCGGCATCTCCCGCGACCAGTGGAAGCTGCTCGCCTCCGCGCTGGTCCTCGGCGGCAACGTCCGCGCCGGGGTCGAGGACAACCTCTACCTGCCGAACGGCGAGATGTGCCGCTCCAACGGCGACCTGATCGCCAAGGCGCGCCAGATGGCCGAGGACGTCGGCCGCCGCGCCGCCACCGTGGCCGAGGCTCGCGAGCTGCTGGGGATACCCAAGCGTGAGCGCTCTCCCGCTTAGCGACGTCAAGGTCCTCGACCTGACCCGGCTGCTGCCGGGGGGCTTCTGCTCGCTGCTGCTGGCCGACCTCGGTGCCGAGGTGCTGAAGGTCGAGGACACCGGCATGGGCGACTACATCCGCTGGGCGCCTCCTTATTACGGGAGCGACGAGCAGCAGGCGCTGGGGACCCGTTCCTCGCTCTACCTCTCGCTCAACCGCGGCAAGCGCTCCGTCCGCCTCGACCTCAAGAGCGAGGCCGGCCGCGAGGTGCTGCTGCGGCTGGTCGAGAGCTACGACGTCGTCCTCGACGGCTTCCGCCCCGGCGTCCTCGACCGGCTCGGGGTCGGTTACGAGCGCATGCGCGAGGCCAACCCGGCGCTGGTCTTCTGCGCGATCACCGGTTACGGCCAGGACGGGCCCTACGCCCAGCGCGCCGGCCATGACATGAACTATCTCGGCCTGGTCGGGCTGCTCGGCCTGACCGGCGCCAAGGACGGCCCGCCGGTTCAGTCCGCCGGCCAGATCGCCGACCTCGGCGGCGGCGCCCTGATGGCCGCCTTCGGAGTGATGGCCGCCCTGCACGAGCGCCGCCGCTCCGGTGAGGGCCAGATGGTCGACGTCTCGATGGCCGACGGCGCCCTCTCCTGGCTGGCGATGGTCGCCGGCCGCTACTTCTGCGATGGCGAGGTGCCGCGCCGCGGCGAGCAGCAGCTGGCCGGCGGCCTGATCTGTTACCTGCCCTATGAGGCCGCCGACGGCTGGGTCAGCTGCGGAGCGCTGGAGCCGAAGTTCTGGGCCGCGCTCTGCAACGGTGTCGACCGCCCGGACCTGATCGAGGCGCAGTTCGAGGCGCCCGGCTCCGATGCCTGGCGCCAGGTGGCCGAGGTCTTCCGCTCCCGAACCCGCGACGAGTGGCTCGCCTTCAACGACGAGCACGACTGCTGCATCGAGCCGCTCCTCGACCTCGACGAGGCGCTCGACTCCGAGCTGGTCAGGGCCCGCGAGATGGTGGTCGAGCTGGAGCAGCCCGAGCTCGGCACCGTGCGCCAGCTCGGAGTGCCGGTGAAGATGAGCCGCACCCCCGGCGACCCGAGCCGCCCGGCGCCCGCCTTCGGCGAGCACACCGAGGAGGTCCTGCGCGAGGCCGGCTACAGCGAGCAGGAGATTGCGGCGATGCTCGAGTCCGGCGCCGCCGCCGGCCCCAGCGCCGACGCCGCAAGCGAGTTCCGCGCATGACCGCCGACGGGCCGATAAGTCAAGCCAGGGCCGACATTTCGGCCCATCGGCCGCTGGAGCTGCTGCGGATGGGGGAGCTGGTCGAGGCCTCGGGGGTGCCGGCGCCGACGATCAAGCACTATTTGCGCGAGGGGCTGCTGCCGGAGCCGGTCAAGACCAGCCGCAACATGGCCTACTACCCGCCCGAGTTCGTCGACCGGATCAAGTTGATCAAGCGCCTGCAGGAGGAGCGCTTCATGCCGCTGAAGGCGATCAAGTCGGTCCTCGACGAGGATCCCGAACGGGCGGGGGCGCTGCTCGAGCTCGAGGATCGCATCCTCGACCGTGCTCTCGCCGGCGAGCGCGCGCGGACCAGCGCCGCCGAGGTCCGCAAGCGCTACGGCGTCCCCCGGGAGGTGCTCGACCGGCTCGCCGAGCTGGAGGTCCTCACCCCCAACAGCCGCGGCTACTCCCCCTCCGACGTGACCATCGTCGAGGCGATCAGCCGCTTCCGCGCCGGCGGCTACGACGAGCAGATCGGCTTCACCGTCTACGACACCCTGCGCTACAAGGAGGCCCTGGAGCAGCTGGTCCACCAGGAGGTCGACATGGTGATGAACCGGCTCGCCGGCGAGGTCCCGCCCGAGCGCGTGGTCGAGATGCTCGAAGCCGGCGCCCAGCCGCTCAAGGACCTGATCGCCGCCCTGCACACCAAGCTGATGGTCGCGGAGCTAGAGCGCCGCCGCGGCTGACTCGCGCATCGCGGCGAGCCCCTGCGCGTGGCTGACGATCGGGGCGTAGCCGAGCTCCCGCCGCGCCTTGGAGATGTCGATCGTGCACTCCTGAGTCAGCAGCCAGGAGCGGAAGCGGGTCATCGGCGGTTCGCCCGGGAGGGGGAGGAGTTTCCAGGCGGCTTCGGCGGCGGGGGCCAGCGGCGCCGCGGTCCAGCTCGGCAAGCTCCGGTTCGGTGGTTCGACACCCTGGGTCTGCAGCATCGCGGTGACGAACTCGCGGAAGACGAGCGGCTCGCCGTCGGTGATGAAGTAGGCCTCTCCTGGGCGTCCCTTCCGCCCGCCCAGGAGCAGCCCCTCGACGACGTTGTCGACGTGAGCGGTGTCGGTGAGGTTGCGGCCGCCGCCGACCCAGGCCCAGGCGCCCTTGCGAACCGTCTCCACCATCTCCGGCAGCAGCGTCGTGTCGCCCTCTCCCCAGACGAATCGCGGCCGCACCGCGACCGTCTCGAAGCCCTCGCGATTCGCCGCCCGCACCGCCTGCTCGGCCTGTGCCTTGGTCGCCGGATAGTGGGCCGGCGAGTCCGGCCGCAGCGGCGCCGTCTCGTCGACCTGGATCAGTGGCTGCCCGGCCATCAGCGCCGCCTCGGTTCCGCAGTGGACGAAGCGCGCCACGCCCGCCTCTTCGCAAGCCGCGAGGGCATTGCGGGTGCCCTCGACGTTGCCGCGCTCGAAGTCCTTCCGGTCGCCCCACTCGCCGAGGTGGGCCGCGAGATGGAAGGCGATCCCGGTCCCGGCCGCTCCGGCGGCAAGCGAGGCGCGGTCGCCGAGGTCTCCCCGGACCGGCTCGGCCCCGAGCTCCCCGACCCTTGCCGCCGCCGCGTCCGAGCGGGCGAGCGCCCGCACGGCCTGGCCTTCGCCGACCAACCGCTCGATCAGCTTGCCGCCGATGAAGCCGGAACCGCCGGTTACGAAGGTCGCGCACATGGGACCGATCCTACGGTCTGACCGCCTGTCCCGCGGATGGGTCAGGTGCGCTCGCCGGCCCCGGCCACGAGTCGGTCGCGTTCGGCTTCGACCTCGCTGAGCAGGTGCAGGGCCCCGGTCTCGCGGGCGACCCGCTCCGCCTCCTCCAGCGCCGCGAAGGCCCCGTTGCGCCCGGCCGCGTCGAGGGCACGGGCCAGGGCGAGGTTGGCGATCGGGTAGGTCCAGAGCATCCCCCGCTCGCCGGAAATCCGCACCGCCCCCTGGGCAACCTCGATCGCCTCGTCCGCGCGCCCGACCCCGGTCAGCGCCTGCGCTCGCATCTGCGCCCGCCAGCCCTCCATCTCGCCGCCGTTGTCCATCGCCTCGCGGTAGATGCGCTCAGCTTCCTCGATTGCCGCCAGGGCGTCCTCGTAGCGCTCGGCAGCGAGGTCGGCCCAGGCCAGGTTGGTCAGCGCCAGGCTGCGCGAGAAGACGTCGCCCAGGCGCTCGGTCAGCTCGCAGTTGCGGCGGGCGATCGCGAGCGCGTCGTCGAAATCGCCGCGCACCGCCCGCAGCGCGGCCTGGTTGCTGCGGACCCAGCTTGCCGTCTCCGGGTCGTCCTCCTCGATCGCCAGCGCCATGGCCCGGTCGAACAGCTCCTCGGCCTCCTCGAACCGGCAGCGCTCACGGCGGATCATGCCTTTGCCCATCAGCGCCCAGCCGGTCGGGCTGCCGAGGATGACCCCGGCGCCCACCGTGCGGTCGCCGTCGGCCAGCGCCAGCACTTCGTCGAGCATCCGCTCGGAGCCGTCGAAGTCGCCCGCGCACATGAACGCCCAGGCGCCGGGGGCGCGGATCGCGACCTGCAGGTGCGGGTCGCCCGACTGGTCGGCGAGCGCGACCGTCTCCTCGACGGCCGCGAGCCAGTCCTCGGCCCGATGCTCCAGCCCGGGCCGGACCGAGGTCGCCACCCGCAGCAGGGCGCGCGAGTGCAGGTCGTTGCGGCGGGTCGCGATCCCCTCCACCTCGGCCGCCAGGCGCGCCTGTTCCGCGGCGCTCATCCCCACCCGCCAGGCGTACTGCAGTTGCAGCAGCCGCGAGTTGATCGCCAGCGCCGCCGTCTCGTCGTCCTCCTCCAGCTCGTCGGCCAGCTCGCTCACGGCCCGCCACAGGCGCAGCGAGTCGCGCGGGCGGCTGTGGCCGGCCCAGTAGGCGGCCCGGGCGGACCAGCGGGCGGCCTCGCGGGTCTCCCCGCCCTCGCGCATGTGCTCGGCGATCAGCGCCGAGAGCTCGTCGTGGCGCTCGGGGTTGAGCTCGATCATCGCCCGTGCCGCCGCCGCGTGCGTGGCCGCCCGCCCTTCCGCGAGCTGGGTCCCGTAGGCGACCTCGCGGGTGAGGGGATGGCGGAAGGCGAGGACCCGCTCCGGGTAGAGCTCGGCGTCGTAGAGGAAGCCGGCCTCGATCAGCTCGCCGATCACCGGCTCGATCCGCTCGCTCTCCAGACCCGCGGTCATCCCCAGCGCCTCGGCGCTGACCTCCTTGCCGACCACTGAGGCGACCTGCAGCAGCTGCTTGGCCCCCGGATCGAGGCGGTCGATGCGAGCGGCCAGCACCGCCTGCACGGTGACCGGCACGCCGGCATCCTCGATCGGACGGGTGAGGCGGTAGGCGCCCCGCTCCCCCTCGAGGTGGCCGGCCTCGGCCAGCTCGCGCACGATCTCCTCGATGAAGAAGGGGTTGCCCTGGGTGCGCTCGTGGACCGGCTCGTCGATCCCGTCCAGCGAGGGGTCCGCCCCGACCAGATAGCTCAGCAGCTCGCGCGTGTCCTCGCGGGTGAGCGGGCCGAGGGACAGCTCGCGGTAGGCCGGCGAGGCCGCCCACGGCGGCGTGTACTCGGGGCGGAAGTTGAAGACCGCAAGCGTGTTGGTGCCCTCGATCGCCGCGATCAGGTCGGCCAGCATCGAGTTGCTGCCCTCGTCGATCCAGTGCAGGTCCTCGACCACCAGCACCAGCGTCTTGCGCCGGCTCGGCGCGTTGACCAGGCGGCAGACGACGTCCCCGAGCGCCCGCTGGCGCCCCTCCGGGCTCATCTGGCCCACCGGCCGGTGGGGGTCGGGAACGCCGAGGAAGTCGAACAGCAGCGGCAGGTCGTCGGCGAAGCCGGGGTCGAGCAGCAGCGCCCGCCCGGCGATCTTCTCGCGGGCGATCTGCTCGCTCTCGCGCTCGCCGATCCCGAAGAAGGCGCGCAGCATCTGCAGCACCGGCATGAACGGGATCGAGGCCCCGTGCGCCTGCGCCTGCGCCTCGAACACCTCCAGCCCGTCGGCCCGGCAGCCCTGGGCGAACTCGTGGCAGATCCGGCTCTTGCCGACGCCGGGGTCGGCGACCAGGCCGATCGCGCCGCCGCGGCCGGCCTCCGCCTCGGCCAGCGCCTGCCGCAGTGCCGTCATCTCCGTTTTGCGGCCGACGAAGCTGGTGAAACCGCGCTCGCGCGAGCGGTCCAGGCGCGAGCGTGCCTCGCCGACTCCGGCCAGCTCGAAGACCCGGACCGGCCGGCTCGCACCCTTGATCTCGAATTCGCCGAGATCCTCGAGGTCGAGGAACCCGCTCGCCAGCTCGGCGGTGTGCTCGGTCAGGTAGGCCTTGCCGGGCTCGGCCAGCGCCTCCATCCGCTGCGCCAGCCCTACCGTGTGGCCGATCGCCGTGTACTCGCTGTCGCTGCCTTGGCCGATCGCCCCGGCCACGACCTCGCCGGAGTTGACCCCGATCCGGGTCGAGAAGTTGAGGCCCAGGCGCCGCCGCAGCTCGGCCGCGTAGTCGGAGACGTCGTCGAGCATCCGCAGGGCGGCGTAGCAGGCGCGCCGCGCGTGATCCTCGTGGGCGACCGGAGCCCCGAAAACGGCCATGATCCCGTCGCCGGTGAACTTGTCGACGGTGCCCTCGAACTTGGTCACCGAGGCGGCGAGGATCGAGAAGAAGCGCTGCATGATCTTGCGCCACTCCTCCGGATCCTGTTGCTCGGCCAGGTCCATCGAGCCGCTCACGTCGGCGAACAGGACCGTCACCTGCTTGCGCTCGGCATCGTCCCTAGTCACCGCGGTCACCGATCTAGCTTACGCCGCTGACTTTCCCGCGTTGCGGCAGTCCTTTGTACCCCTATGCGTCACAAAGGACTGCCTCAGTAGCCTGAGGATGTGCGCACTGTCCTGATCACGGGGGCATCGACCGGCATCGGCCGGGCGACGACGTTGCGGTTGGACGCGGCGGGGTGGAGGGTCTTCGCCGGCGTCCGCAAGGAGAGCGATGCGGAGTCGCTGCGTGCGGCGGGCAGCGAGCGGATCGAGCCGCTGCCCCTGGACGTCACCGCCGCCGACCAGATCGCCGCCGCCGCCGAGCGGATCGCGGCCGAGGACGGCGGCGGCCTCGACGGACTCGTCAACAACGCCGGCGTCGCCATCCCCGGCCCGCTGGAGACGCTGGCGATGGAGGACTTCCGGCGCCAGATCGAGGTAAACATGACCGCCCACGTCGCCGTCACCCAGGCGCTGCTGCCGGCGCTCCGCTCCGCCCACGGCCGCATCGTCTTCATCAGCTCGATCGGCGGCCGCGTCGCCTTGCCGCTGACCGGCGCCTACCACGCCGCCAAGTTCGGGATCGAGGCGGTCGGGGACATCTTCCGCCAGGAGCTGCGGCCCTGGGGCATCAAGGTGGCGATCGTCGAGCCGGGCTCGATCGACACCCCGATCTGGGAGCGCGGCGAGCGCACCGCCGACGAGCTCGCCACCCCCGAGCGCGAAGAGCTCTACGGCAAGGTGGTCGAGCGCTATCGCAAGGTGATCAGGGACACCGCCGAGCGTGGGATCCCGGCCGAGAAGGTCGCGGAGACGATCGAGCACGCGCTTACCGCCGGCCGGCCTCGCGCTCGCTACCTGGTCGGCCTCGAAGCCAAGATCGGTGCCCGTCTGCGGCAGCTGCTGCCGACGCCGCTCTTCGATGCCATCGTGCGCAGGCAAATGAACTTGTAGGGGTCGCTCTGCCCCCGCGACGGCGGGATCCCCTCCTATACTGAGCACGCCGATTGACTGGTCAATCAGCCAATGCGGACGACACGGAGGAAGCTTGCGCGCAGCCGCGGTACAGCTCAACTCAGATGGCGAAAAGGCCCGGAACCTTGCCGCGGCCGAGCGTCTCGTGCGTGCCGCCGCCGCCGACGGCGCCGAGCTGGTGGCGCTGCCGGAGAAGTGGAACCTGCTGGCCGGGGGAGAGGAGCTGCTGGCGGGGGCCGAGCCGCTCGACGGTCCCAGTCTCGAAGCGGCCCGCGGCTGGGCCCGCGAGCTCGGCATCCACCTGCTCGCCGGCAGCATCGCCGAGCGCGGCGAGGGACAGAAGGCCTCCAACACCTCGGTCCTGGTCGGCCCGGACGGCGAGGATCTCGCCGTCTACCGCAAGGTCCACATGTTCGACGTCGACGCCGGCGGCGTCCCCTACCGCGAGTCCGAGCACGAGCAGCCGGGATCGGAGATCGTCACCGCCCCGCTCGACGGCCTGATCGCCGGGCTCGGCATCTGTTACGACCTCCGCTTCCCCGAGCTGTTCCGGATCCTCGCCGTCCGCGGCGCCCGCCTGCTCACCGTCCCCTCCGCCTTCACCAGCGTCACCGGCCGCGACCACTGGGAGGTGCTGCTGCGCGCCCGGGCGATCGAGAACCAGGCCTTCGTCCTCGCCCCCAACCAGGTCGGTACCGCGCCGCCGCACTTCGACTCCTTCGGGCACTCGGCGATCGTCGACCCCTGGGGCACCGTGCTGGCGATCGCCCCCGCCGGCGAGGGCTTCGTCGCCGCCGACCTCGACCTGGTCGAGCAGGAGCGGGTGCGCGAGTCGCTGCCGTCGCTGGCCAACCGCCGGCCCTCCGCCTACGTCTGGCCCCAGCTGAGCGAGGCCCGCGCCTGATGGCCTCGAAAGCCCCCCCAGTCGACAAGCGCCGCCAGATCCTCGACGCGGCGATCCGCGTCTTCGCCCGCCAGGGCTTCCACGCCACCCGCGTCTCCGACATCGCCGACGAGGCCGGGGTCGCCTACGGGCTCGTCTACCACTACTTCCGCTCCAAGGACGAGGTGCTGAACGAGCTCTTCGTCGAGCGCTGGTCGCTGCTGCTGGCGGCGATCGAGGAGACCGACCGCACCGGCGACGCCCCCCGCGAGAAGCTCGGCGCGGTCGCCACCTTCATCGTCGACTCCTACCGTCACGACCCGGAGCTGATGAAGGTGATCATCGTCGAGGTCACCCGCGCCGCCAACTCCTTCGGCCGCACCCACCTGCCGGAGATCCGCCGTGCCTATCAGTCGATCGCCAAGATCGTCGAGGACGGCCAGAAGCAGGGCGCCTTCCGCGACGACGTGGCGCCGATGTTCGCCTCGATGTCGTTCTACGGAGCGATCGAGCAGCTGCTCTCCGGCTGGATCTTCGACGTCATCCCGGCCTCCGAAACGGACTTCGACCAGGCCAAGAAACTTGTGGTGACGACGATCTGCGACGGGCTCGAGCCGCGATAGGTAAGGTCGCGAACCGGGTATGGACAACGAGATCGTCAAAAGATTGCTCTGGAGCGGGGTGCTTGCCGGTACCAGCGCTCTCGCCAGCATCGCCGCCGCGCGGCTGGCGGCAATCGTCTGGCGCCGAGTGTTCGACGAAGATCCGCCCGAGTAGGAGAGATCCACATGGCTGAGCCGACCCCGACGCCACCGACCCCCCAGGGCCCCGTCCCGACGCCGCCCCCCGGCCAGGAGGCCGGGAAGAAATCCGTCGCCGACCTCGTCTTCGACGTCTCCCAGGGCACCTCGGCCCTGATCCGCGAGGAGTTCGAGCTGGCCAAGGCCGAGGTCAGCGAAAAAGTCGCCAAGCTCGTGCGCGGCTCGGTCGTCGGCATCGCCGCCGGCATCTTCGCCTTCCTGGCGCTGATCCTGGTCATGGACGGGATCGCCTGGCTGCTCAACGAAGAGGTCTTCGACGGCAAGACCTGGCCCGGTTTCTTCATCGAGGCCGCGATCTTCCTGTTGATCGCCGCCGCCGCCGGCCTGATCGCCTACAAAGCCGTCAAGGCCGGCGCGCCGCCGATCCCCGACCAGGCGATCGAGGAGGCGAAGATGACCCGGACCATGTTCGAACGCGAGGCCGAGAGCACGGCCGAGAACGTCGAGCACAGCGTCGTCAAAGGGGGCGGCAAATGAGCGCCGATCCGGTGCGCCCGCCGAGCCCCGGGATGCCCGGCCGCAGCGCCGCCGAGATCCGCCGCGACATCGACATCCAGCGCCGCCAGCTCGGCGGCTCGGTCGAGGCCCTGCGCGGCCGCGTCACCGAGCTCACCGACTGGCGCCGCCAGGTCGACGAGCACCGCGGCCAGCTGATCGCCGCCGCCGCCGTCGTCGGCTTCGCGATCGGCGTCCGCGCGATGCTGCGCCGCCGCTCCCGCTAGCGCAGCTCGACCAGCCCGGTCGGCACGCTGCCGATGCCTAGCAGGCCGGGCCCGACATGGGCGCCGAGGACGGCGCCGATCTCGGAGACGAAGACGGGCTCACAGCCGAAGATCTCGCGCGCGTCGTCGATCAGGCCGGCGGCGGTCTCCTCGTCCTGGATGTGCTGGACGACCCAGCCGTCGGCCCCCTGCTCGTGGCGCTGGCGGGCGTAGTCGCGCAGCCGCTCCAGCGAACGGGCGCGGGTGCGGACGCGCTCGACCGGGGTGATCTCCTCCTCCAGAGTGAGGATCGGCTTGATCTTCAGGGCGCTGCCGATCCAGGCCCGGGCACCGCCGATCCGCCCGCCGCGGCGCAGGTACTCGAGGGTGTCGATCGCGAACCACATCTTCAGCTCTTCGCGGGTGCTCTGGGCGCGGGCGAGGACCGCCTCGGCGTCGCCGCCCCCGATCGCCGCGACCGAGGCGCCGAGCGCGACGAGGCCCATGCCGCCGGCGGCCGAGCCAGAGTCCAGGACATGGATTCGCTCGCCTCCCCTGTCCTCGTCGATCAGGCGCTGGCGGGCTTGGTTGGCCGCCTCGACGGTGCCGGAGATGCCGGCCGAGATGTGGATCGAGACGATCTCCCTGCCGGCGTCGAGCAGCGGCTCGTAGACGGAGATGAAGTCGCCGATCGACGGCTGCGAGGTGGTGGCGCCGCTCTCGGACGCGCGCAGCCGCTCGTAGAACTCGGCGTAGTCGGAGACGTCGAGCTCACGCTCCTGATGGCCGTCGACGGAGACATAGAGGCTGATCGTCTCGATACCCCGCTCGGCGATCAGATCGCGAGGAAGGTAGGCGGTGGTGTCGCAGACGACGGCGGTCGGGGCGCTCGCGTTCAACCCGCCGATTCTCGCAGACGAGGCCCAACCGACCGCCGCCGCACCCAGCTACACTTTGTGAAGTGACGGATACGCCAAACGCAGCGATCACCCTCAGCGACAAGGCCGTCGAGAAGATCGGCGAGCTCCTGGGGGGCCAGGCCGAGGCCGGCGAGCAGGCGCTCAGGGTCGCCGTCCGCGGTGGCGGCTGCTCCGGGTTCCAGTACGCGCTCGCCTTCGACAAGCCGAAGGAGGACGACAACGTCTTCGCGGTCGACGGCGTCGCCGTCGTCGTCGACAAGGTCAGCATGCAGTTCGTCTTCGGCTCCGAGGTCGACTACGTGGAAGGGCTTCAAGGAGCGGGCTTCCAAGTGAATAACCCCAACGTCGTTGCCGCGTGTGGATGTGGGTCTTCTTTCCAGGTGAAAGAGGATGCGCCGCCCGTGACCGCGTAACCGGACGCCGCAAGTCGGCGCATCTCGCGGTCCACGACCTGCTTGATTTTCGCGCCCGCGCGAGGGGACGCGTCAGGGCTATTCGATCTGCAGCGGTGGGGACTGCGCTGGGGGCGCGGTCTCTGGGACCGTCGCCGATGCCGGCTGCTCTACCCCGAGCGCCTCGGCCAGCTCGCCGGACTCGAACATCTCCTCGACGATGTCGGCCCCGCCCAGCAGCTCGCCGTTGACGTAGAGCTGCGGGAAGGTCTGCCAGTCGGAGATCTCCGCGGTGACCTCGCGCAGCGGCTGCAGGACCGGCAGCACGTCGATCGCGCCGTACTCGACGTCGACCTGGTCGAGCACCTGGACGACGCGCATCGAGAAGCCGCAGCGTGGCATCTCCGGGGTGCCTTTCATAAAGAGAAGCACCGGGTTGGCGGCGATCAGCTCCTCGACTTTGGACTTCAACTCTGGGTCGGCCATGGCCAGCATTGTAGGGAGCGAGGGCCGCCGGACTTCAGAGCTGGGTCGCGATCAAGCCGATCATCGCCGCCAGCACGCCGACGAATGCCGCAAGCATGCCCCCGCCGACCAGGAGGATGGCGTGCTGGAGGGCGTCGATCCTGCCGCTCTGGGCATCGACGCGGCCGCTGAGATCGCCGATCCGCTCGCTGAGATCGTCGAGGCGCGAATCGATTCGATCCTTGAGATCGTCGAGGCGTGAATCGGTCCAGGTAGATCGCATCGACTCCATGCTCCTGAGGCTAGAGATCGCATCCGCGCTTGTGTCGCGCAGATTGTAACTTTTTGTCAGCGGAGGCGCGACTAGCTCGGAACCGACGTCTTCACCGAGAGCGCGTGGATGGTGCCGTCGTCGAAGCGCTCCCTCACCGCGGCCTTGACCAGCCGGTGCTGGTCGATCCGCGAGAGGCCCTCGAACTGCGGGGCGCTGACGGTGGCGCGCAGATGGTCGCCGCTGCCGGTTTCGTCGATCACCTCGGCGCTGGCGCCCGGAAGCGCCGCCTCGATCATCTTTTTCAGCTCGCCCAGGTTCGCCGCCACGGGGCCGGATTGTATGGGGCGGCTCGTCAGAGTTGGGTCGCCATCAAACCGATTACGGCAGCCATCAGACCGACGAACGCGGCGATCATGCCACCGCCGATCTGGATGATGGTCCGCTGCAGGGACCCGATTTCACCGCGCACCTCGCGGAATTCGTGATCGACCCGCGCGAAGCCGGCGTCAACTCGATCGGCGAGATCGTTGAGGCGTGAATCGGTCCAGGTTGCCCTCATCGACTCCATGCTCCTAAGGCTAGGGAGAAAGTTCGCACGCGTGGTGCGCAGAAGTGTAACTTTTTGTCTGCCGCATCGCCAGCCCGGCTCAGCCGGGGAGCTTCTCGCCGAGGGTCTCGAGCATCTCCTCGACCCGGACGAACTTGACGCGGGGGCGGCCGTGGGGCTCGCCGCGGCCGACCTCGGCCTGGTCGATCGCCTGCCAGTCCTCGAAGCTGACGTAGCGGGTGCCGCGCTCGGCCAGCAGCGACTCGATCGCGGCGGGGTCCGGGCTCTCCGGCGCCAGCAGGGTCTGCGACTCGACGTCGGCGAGCAGGTGCTGCACCGTCTCCAGCGCGTCTTTCTTGTTGGTGCCGATCACGCCGGAGGGTCCGCGCTTGATCCAGCCGGCCGTGTAGTGCCCGACCTTGTGGCCGGAGTCGTGGGAGTCGAGCACGCGGCCGCCCTCGTTGAGGATCAGCCCGCGCTTCTCGTCGAAGGGCACCCCCTCGATCGGGATGCCGGTGTAGCCGACCGAGCGCAGGACCAGCCCGCACTCGAGCTCTTCGCGCTCGCCGCTGTCCTTGGCCCGTAGCGCGCCGCCTTCCTCGACCAGCTCGTTGCGGCCGATCACGATCGATTCGACCTTGCCGTCGCCCCTGATCTCGACCGGCGAGGAGAGGAAGCGGAGGACGATGCGCTGGTGCTTGCCTTCCGGCTCGCGCTGGGAGAACTCGCGCAGGGTCTCGACGTTGACGCGGGTGGTCTTGTCGACCTCGTCGGACTCGAGGAAGGCGGCGCTGGCCTCGTCGAGCTCGAGCTCGGCCGGGTCGACGACGATGTCGGCGTCCTCCATCTCGCCCAGCTCCTTGATCTCCGGGTTGGTGAAGGCGGCCTGGACCGGCCCGCGGCGGCCGAGCACGACGATCTCGCGGATCTTCTTCGCGTCGAGCAGCTCGATCGCATGGTCGGCGGTGTCGGTCTGGCGCAGCTCGTGGTCGGTCAGGGCCAGCATCCGGGCGACGTCCATCGCCACGTTGCCGTTGCCGATCACCACCGCCCGTTCGCTGGAGAGGTCGAAGTCGTGGTCGGCGTAGTCGGGGTGGGCGTTGTACCAGCCGACGAAGGCGGTGGCGGCGCTGCTGCCGGGCAGGTCCTCGCCGGGGACGCCGAGCTGGCGGTCGGTCTCACAGCCCACGGTGAAGACGATCGCGTGATAGTGGCGCTCGAGGTCCTCGACCTCCAGGTCCTGCCCGATCTTGACGTTGCCGAAGAAGCGGAAGCCGTCGCGGGCCGCGGTTTTTTCGTAGACCCGGGTCACCGACTTGATCTTCGGATGGTCGGGCGCGACACCGCCGCGGACCAGGCCGAAGGGGGTGGGGAGGCGGTCGAAGAGGTCGACCTGGGCGTGCAGGCCGTCGCCTTTGAGGATGTGCTCGGCGGCGTAGAAACCGGACGGGCCGGCGCCGACGATGGCGACGCGAAGTGGGTTCTCGGGGCTGCCGATCTTGCTCATTGGACGCGGAAGAATAGGGAATGTCGCGCCTGGGGCGGCTACGCCGCGATCAGCATCGCGGTGCAGTCCGGGCAGACCCCGTGGCTTATCGTCGGCATCTGCGGCAGCGCGAACAGCCCCAGCCGCGCGGCGGCCTCCTCGACCTCGACCCACTCCTCGCCGACCAGGAAGCGATCGCACCAGCCGCACATGGTCAGCACCGCCTCGCCGCGCGCGGACTCGAGCGCAAGCAGCGGCTGGAAGCGCTCGCGCCTCTCCTCCGCCCGCAGCCGAGCCGAGAAGACGACGTAGCGCCCGGCCGACTGGGCGGCGATGTTGATGTCCATCTCGCGCCGGACCGCGGGGCCGTCGCAGCGGAAGGGAAGCTCGACGCTGCGCAGCTCGCCGCGGACCCGCCGCAGCAGCATCCGCTGCAGTTTTTCCAGCTCGTGGCCGGCGACGAAGTCCCAGAGCAGACGGCCGAGGCTGGCGCCGGCGCCGCTCCAGCCGTTCTCCTCGGCAAAGGCGTAGTAGCCGTCGTCGACCTTGACCAGATGGTCGTGCTCGTCGATGGCGTAGCTGAGGATTGCCTGAGCGATCAGCTAAGGCTAGAGCGCTCGGCCCATGGTGGCGTCGGCGGCGACCGTGGCGGCGGTGCCGTCGAGCGCATCGAGCGCCTTGCGGGCCGACATCGCCACGCAGGTGAAGATCGGCGTCTCGCGCTCGGTGTACTCGCTCGACTCGGTCGGCCGCAGCTCGTTGACGAGGTCGAGGAACATCCCCGGGTCGTCGCCCTCGAAGCAGACGACGAACTCCTGGTCGTCGATGCCATACGAGTAAGTCGTGTTGATCGTGATCTCCGGGTAGCGCCGCCCGACCTCGATGTGGCTTTTCATGATCCGGCCGCGCTCCTCGGGCGGCAGGCCGTACCAGCGGCGCTGCTTGACCATCGGGTAGAGGAAGAGGTACCTGCGCTCGGAGGTGCAGATCTCGGGGCGCGCCTGCTCGTCCGAGTAGGGCGAGCGTTTGGTCATCGCGAGGAACGAGTGGGGCGTCTCGGCCCATTTCGCCAGGCCGCTCTGGCCGAGGACGACGTGGAAGGTGTGGATGTCGTCCAGGTTGGGGCTCTGGCTGAGCAGGACGAGGTCGACGTCGCCGCGCGTGCCTATGGTTGAGTAGGCGCGCAGCGAGCGGTCGATGCCGAAGTCCTCGCAGGCGGCGAGGAACTCTCGCTTGTCGGCTGCTCGGAGCTCCGGATCTCGACGGCGCCAGGCTGGGTCAATCTTGAAAAACGTGAACTTGGCGAAGGTGCGATCGGCCATCGGGGTCACGATAGCGCTCGCCGTGCCGCTCTTCGCCCCCTCCGCGGCAAGTGCCCAGGTGTCGGTGGTCATGCTTCCCCAGGGGACCGCGGTCGAGCGGCTGGCCGCCGCCGGGCTCTCGCCGGGGCTGATGAGCGCGGGCCTGGGCTCGGTGCCGGCGGAGCAGACCTATCTCGACATCGGGCAGGGGAACCGGGTATTCGACTCGCTCTACGACTCGGGGCTGCCGCGCGCTCGGGTGCCGCTGAACCGGCCGGTGACGGATCCGGCCCTGCTGCGCCGAGCGGGATCGGCGCCCGCGGACATCGAGCCGGGGCTGCTCGCCTCGACCCTCTTGGCGGCGGGCAAGCGGCTGGTCGTTCGCGACGTCCGGGTGGCGCGGCTCCGCGGCTTCGCCGCCGGCCTCTCGGGGGACGACCTGCTGATCGCGATCGAGCGGCCGCCGCCGGCCAAGAACCGGGCGCTGGCGATCGGGATCGCCGGCCGCGGCTTCGATGGCAACCTCACCTCCGACAGCACCCGGCTCGACGGCTACGTGCTCTCGACCGACGTGGCGCCGACGATCCTCGAGCACTTCGGTCTGCAGGTTCCGTCGCAGATGTCGGGACAGCCGATCCGCAGCGAGGGGACGGTCGACCCGACCGCGGTGACCGAACTCGGCGATCGGCTCGCCGTGATCTCCGAGCGGCGCGGGCCGGTGATCGGTCTGAGCTTGCTCGCCTGGCTCGCTTTGCTCGGGGCAGCGCTGGCGCTGTCATCCCGTGGTTCCTTTGGGACGCATGCCGTCTCAAAGGAACCACGGGGTGGCCGGGATCTCCTCCGCCCGGGAGTGCGCATCGTCGGCCTCGGCGTGATCTATCTGCCGCTGCTATTGCTGTTGGGCGCCGCGCTCGAACCCGGCCAAGGGACCGAACAGGCACTGGTGGTGCTCGGGGCGCCGTTGCTCGCGGCCGTGACCCTGGCGACCCTCGACGGCTACAGGGCGCTCGCGGTCGCATCGGCGGCGACCGTCCTCGCCTACGCGGTCGACGTCATCGCCGGCTCGCCGCTGACGGCACTCTCGCTGCTCGGCCCCAACCCCGGGCTCGGCGTCCGCTTCTACGGGATCGGCAACGAGCTCGAGGCGCTGCTGGCGGTGCTGATCGTCGCCGGGACCGGAGCGGGGCTGGCGGGGTTCGCGCCAGGGCTGTCGCCGCGCGGCTGCGCGGTCGCCTTCCTGGCGGTCGGCGTCGGTGCCGCCTTCGTCTTCGCCGCCGGGCGTTTCGGGGCCGACGTCGGCGCCGCGATCGTCTTCCCGGTCGGAGCCGCTGTGGCCGCCGCCGCGATTGCGGCCCGCCGGCGCCGCACGGCCCTGCTCGTCGTCGCGCTGCCGTTTGCGGTGCTGGCCCTGCTGGCGCTCGCCGACCTGCTCTCGGGCGCCAACGCCCACCTCACCCGCTCCGTCCTCGACGCCGGCGGCCTCGGCGGCCTCGGCGACGTCGCTCAGCGCCGGCTCCAGCTCTCCGCCCACAGCTTCACCCGCCCGATCGTATTTGTCTTCCTGCCGCTGATCGCGGCTCTCGTCGCGCTCGCGGTCGCCCGCCGCGATCGCCTCGGCGCCTGGCTCGAGGGCCGCCCGGCCCTGCGCGCCGGCCTGATCGGCGCCGCCGTCGCCACCGCCGTCGGCACCCTCGCCAACGACTCCGGGGCCCTGCTGCTGGAGATCGGCGCCGCCTATCTCCTCGTCTTCGTCGGGTTCGCCTGGGCGGAGGCCCTCCCACCGCCGCGACAGACAAAAAGTTACACTTCTGCGCACCACACGTGAGAGGTTTTTCCCTAGCCTTTGAGGAGATGAAGTCAGTGCGATCCACCTGGACCGATTCGCGTCTCGACGACCTCAACGGCCGGGTCGCCGACCTCAGCAATCGCGTGGACGCGGGCTTTGCCCGAGTTGACGGTCGCATCGACTCTCTGCAGCGCGCGATCATCCAGGTGGGCGGCGCTCTGGTCGTCGCCTTCGTCGGCCTCATCGCAGCAATTCTCGGCTTGATCGCCACTCAGCTCTGAGCTCCCAGACCCTTGCGGCGCTGTGCCCGGGCGAGGCCGGTCGATGATCTACCCTTAGTCGCCCGTGCGCATAGCTCTCGTCTCGCCATATTCCTGGTCCTACCAGGGCGGCGTGAACCGGCATGTGGAGGCGCTTGCCGAGGAGTTCCTCGGGCGCCGCCACGACGTTCGCGTACTTGCCCCCTACGACCCGCCGGGTCGGATCAGCCGAGCCCTGCACCGAGCGGCGGCCGAACCGCGCCCGATGCCGGACTACCTCACTCCGCTGGGGCGGACGATGGGCTTCGGCGCCAACGGCTCGGTCTCCAACCTCGCGCCCTTCCCCGCCGGCGGCGTTCTCGCCCCTCGGCGCGAGGTGCGGCGCGGCGAGTTCGACGTCATCCACGTGCACGAGCCGGTGGCGCCGCTGGTCGGCTGGAATGCGACGCTTGGCGCGAGGACGCCGGTCGTCGGAACCTTCCACGCCTACTCGACCAAGGCCCTGCCCAACTACATCGCCAACTCGCTCGGCGCCCGCCGCATGTTCAACCGCCTCTCGGCTCGGATCGCAGTTTCCGAGGCCGCCGCCTGGACCGGCCGGCGCTGGTACGGCGGCGACTACACGATCGTCCCCAACGGCGTCGACGTCGAGACCGGGCCGAGCGCGCCGGCCTCTTCCTCGGGGGAGCTGCGGATCCTCTTCGTCGGCCGCCCCGAGGAGCGCAAGGGGCTGCCGATCCTGCTGACCGCCTTCGGCGCCCTGGTCGAGCACGTCCCCTGCCGGTTGACCGTGATCGGCGCCGAGCGCGAAGACGTCCTTCGCTACCTCGCCGACCCTGAGCTGCTGCGCTGGATCGACATCCGCGGCCGTGTCCCCGGCGAGAGGCTCTGGGACGAGCTGCACGGGGCCGACGTGCTCTGCGCCCCCTCGCTCTCGGGCGAGAGTTTCGGCATGGTCCTGACCGAGGCCTTCGCCGCCGGCACCCCCGTGATCGCCTCCAACATCGCGGGCTACAACGACGTCGTCACCGACGGGCTCGACGGCCTGCTGGTGCCGCCCGGGGACCCGCAGCGCCTGGCCGAGGAGCTCCAGCGCGTCCATCACGAGCCCGAGCGTCTGCGGGCAATGGGGGCGGCGGCCCGCCGCAGCGCCCAGCGCTACGCCTGGCCTCGCGTCGCCGACCAGGTGACCGAAGTCTACGAACGCGCGATCGAGGCGCCGCAGCCGGCCGGCGCCGGCGAGCGCGCCGCCCACTGGGCCGGCCTGCGAGCGGCCGACGGCGGTCCCCGCCGCCCCGCCCAGAAGCTGCCCTCGCTCGACCCGCCGACAGAGCGCGCGGGCAAGCGCGGCCGCCTGGTGGCGCGGCGGGTGGGCCTGGTCGTCGCCGCTGCTCTCGGGATCGGCCTCACCGCGCTCGCGGCGAAGAAGATCGGCGTCGACAAGGTGGTCGAAAGCATCGTCCGCTCGAACCTGACTTGGGTCCTGATCGCCTGCGCCCTGATGGCCACCTCACTCTTCTTCCGCGCCGCCTCCTGGTACTGGATCGCCAAGGCGGCGCTGCCCAACCGCCCGGTCCGCCGCCGCGACGTCACCTCGGCGACGATGATCGGGGTGCTGATGTCGGCCACCCTGCCGGCCCGCCTCGGCGAGCCGGCCCGCGCGCTCGCCCTGGCCCGGCGCACCGGCCGCATGCGCGAAACCTTCCCGGTCCTGCTCGGCACCCTGGTCTCGCAGACGATGCTGAACTTGGTGGCGCTGGCGCTGCTGGGCGTGATCATCATCTCCACGACCCCGCTCTTCCACTCCGGCACCCAGAAGCTGTTCGTGTTCAGCCTGCTGCCGCTGTTGCTGCTGGTCGCGGTGATCGTGGCGCCGATCCTGATGCGGCGCAACGGCAACGGCCGCCTGGCCCGGATCGGCGCCACCCTGCACCGGGCGCTGATCCAGGTGCGGGCCGGCCTCGCCGTCTTCCGCGACCCGCGTCGCGGGAGCGCCGCCGCCGCCGCCCAGCTCGCCGCCTGGGCGATCCAGCTCGCAGCCTGCTGGGCCCTGCTCTACGCGCTCGGGCTCGATGGCCAGACCGGCATCGGCGCCGCCGCCGCCGTCCTCTTCGCCGTCAACGTGACCGCCGTCGTCCCCGCCACGCCCTCCAATATCGGCGTCTTCCAGCTGGCCGTGATCAGCGTCCTCCACACCGGTTTCGACGTCGGCACCGCCGATGCCCTCGCCTACGGCGTGATCCTGCAGGCGGTCGAGATCGCCACCGCGGTCGCGCTCGGCCTGCCTGCCCTGGTCCGCGAGGGGCTCACCTGGAGCGACCTTCGCGTGCAGGCGCTTTCGGCGGCTCCGGTGCAGCTCGAGTCGAAACCTCGGGAGCGCTCGCGATCGAGCCATGAGAGCGTTATTTGAGACAGTCGCTACCCGCGTCACCACGCGACGGTGCGCCTCTGCCAGAAAACGCGCCTCAAAGTTCAAAATCCTTGACGAATAGAGTTGCTTGTGCGTAGAGTCGCTGAGTAAGCTGCGTTCTAGAGCTTGGGGTGGGGTGAATTGAGTTACGACGCGGCAATGCTGGAGAGGGTCGCGCAGCGGTTCCGCCGCGACATGTGGCGGTCGGTGGTGGCCGAGGCGGTGACCGAATCGGGGGTGGAGGTACAGAGATTCGGTCCCGTCCAGGCCACCGCTTTCGGCGACCTTCCGGGGGTCTGCAGCCTCAACCAGGTCCAGGGGGCGGCCGAGCCGGGCGCGGTCGAGGACGGTCACCTGGCGGACGCGATCGAATGGATGCGGGCGCGTGAGGTCGACTACCGGGTGCCGGTCGCCGAGGCGAGGCCCGGCGCCGGCGACGCGGACGCCTGGCTCAACGAACGCGGTTACGAGCGCGGCGGTGGCTGGCTCAAGTTGGTCCGCGACGCCTCGCCGCCCGAGCTCGACCCCGACCCCGACATCACGATCTTCGAGCTCGGGGAGGACGAGGCCGACGGCGAGGGGCTGAGCACGATCGCGGCCGAAGCGCTGGACCTGCCGATCGTCGCGGGCACCCTCTTCTTCTCGTTGCCCCAGACCGAGGGGTGGCGCTGCTACACCGCCTACGTGAAGTCGTTGGACGAGGTGGTGGCGACCGGCTCGATGCTGATCGAGGACGGTGTCGCTCAGCTCGGGCTCGGCGCGACGCTCGAGCATGGCCGCGGGCGCGGCTGCAACACGGCGCTGCTGGCGCGGCGACTCCAGGACGTCGCCATGGCCGGCTGCCACACCACCTTCGTCGAGCTCGGCGAACGCGACCCAGTGTCCATCGCCGCCGCCTACCGCATCCTGCACCGGTTTGGCTTCAGAGAGGCCTACCAAAGCCATAACTGGCAGCGCCCGGCCCTGCGCCCGGCGCGCGTCTCCTGACCACGCTTCCCACCGCCGCGGCTTTGAAGCGGAGCGCGGGCGAGCTGTCGGCTCAGCGACTGAGCTCGGCCGCCTCGGCCTCGCCCTCGTCCGGATCGACCTCCGGCGGCAGCTCGCCGCCGCGGTCGGTGCCGGCAATCAGCTCGTCGGGGGCCCTGTCCTCGGGGACGAAGCCTGACTTCATGCCGAAGTAGACGGCCTGGGGGTGGTGGGCGACGATCGCCACCGTCGACTGCTCGGGCATCACCGCGAAGCCGTCGGAGAGCGTCATCCCGATCTCCTCCAGCTCCAGCAGACGCCAGACCTTCTCGTGCTCGGACTGGTCGGGGCAGGCCGGGTACCCCCACGAGTAGCGGCGCCCCTGGTCGGGGTCGATCGCCAGCTCACGGCGGACGTCGGCGTGCAGCCACTCGGCCAGGCCCTCGGCCGACTGCACCCCGAGCCCGTGCACGTAGAGCTGCTCGGCGAACTCGCCTTCGCGCTCGAGCCGCTCGATCAGCTTGGTCACCTCGGGGCCCACCGTCACCCCCTGCAGGGCGACGACGTCGCGTTCGCCCGAGTCCAGCGGCCGGTAGAAGTCGGCGAGGCAGATGCGGTCGTGCTTGGGCTGGCGCGGGAAGGCCAGGCGCTCGATCTCGCGCTCCGGATCCTCGGGGTCGAAGACGACCAGCTCGTTGCCGTCGGCGTTGCAGGGGAAGTAGCCGAGCCGCGCCCGCGGGCGCAGGTAGTCCTGTTCGCTCCACATCCGCTGCAGGCGCGCGGCGAAGCCCTCCTCCTCCTCGCTGCCCTCCACCAGCTCGCGCCAGGCCTCGCCCTTGACCCCGCGTCCGCCCCAGTGCAGCTTGAACAGCACATGGCGGTCGAGATAGGGGTAGACGTCGTCGAGCTCGATCGGGACCTCGCGCACGCCCCAGTAGGGCGGCTCGGGGATCGGCGTGTCGGTGCGGACGGCGGAGCGGACGCTGTCGTCGCTCAGCGGCGGTGAGTCGTCGACCACGACCGGCTTCTCACGCAGCTGCTTGGCCTCGCCGCGGATCCGCTCGACCAGCGCCGCGCGGGCCTCCTCGTCGACCAGGGCGTCCATCGTGTCGAGGCCCTGGAAGGCGTCCTTGCAGTAGAAGACGCCCGGCTCGTAGACCTCGTCGGACTCGCGCCCGTGCGGGTAGAGCGTGCGGCGGCCGAAATCGCGGTTTATCGCCGCGCCGCCGATCAGCACCGGGAACTCGAGCCCGCGCTGGTGCAGCTCCTGGACGCAGGTCGGCATCTGCTTCGAGGTCGAGACCAGCAGCGCCGAGAGGCCGATCGCGTCGGCCTCGTTCTCGACCGCGGCCTCGATGATCGCGTCGACCGGGACCTGCTTGCCGAGGTCGATCACCGTGTAGCCGTTGTTGGTGAGGATCGTGTTGACGAGCGACTTGCCGATGTCGTGGACGTCGCCGAAGACGGTCGCGATCACCACCTTGCCCTTGGTGTGGCCGTCGATCCGGTCCAGGTAGTTCTCCAGCTGCGCCACCGCCCGCTTCATCACTTCGGCCGACTGCAGGACGAAGGGCAGGATCAGTTCGCCGGCCCCGAACTTGTCGCCGACCTCCTTCATCGCCGGCAGCAGCACCTCGTTCAGGGTCGGGACGGCGCCGATCTTCTCGACCGAGCGGTCGATCCAGTCCTCGACCCCGTCCTTCTTGCGGCGCAGGATGTGCCAGTGCAGGGCCTCCTCGGGCCCCATCCCGGCGGTCGGGTCGGCGGCCTCGGACTCCGCTTCCTCGCCCTGGGACTCGAAGTGGGAGATGAAGCGCTCGAGCGCGTCCTCGCGGCGGTTGAAGACGAGGTCGTCGGTCAGCTCGCGCTCCTCGTCGGAGATCTCCGAGTAGGGGGTGATGTGGTTCGGGTTGACCATCGCCAGGTCGAGCCCGGCCTCGACGCAGTGGTGCAGGAAGACCGAGTTGAGCACCGCGCGCGGGCGCGGCGAGACGCCGAAGCTGACGTTGGAGACGCCGAGCGAGGTCTTGACGCCGGGGATCTCCGCCTTGATCCGGCGGATTCCCTCGATCGTCTCCACCGCCGAGGGCCGCCACTCCTCGTCGCCGGTGGTCAGGGTGAAGGTGAGGGCGTCGAAGATCAGCGCCTCCGGGTCGAGGCCGTGCTCCTCGCAGGCGATCTCGCGCAGCCGTGCGGCGATCTCGACCTTGCGCTCGGCCGTCTTCGCCATCCCGACCTCGTCGATCGTCAGCGCGATCAGCGCCGCCCCGTGCGCCTTCGCCAGCGGGATCACGGTGTCGGCCTTCTCGCGCCCGGCCTCGAGGTTGATCGAGTTGACGATCGCCCGCCCGGGGATCTGCTCGAGCGCCGCCTTCAGCACCGCCGGTTCGGTCGAGTCGACCTGGATCGGCGCCGGCTGGGTCAGCGAGACGCGCTTGACCACCGCGCCCATCTGCTCGTCCTCGTCCTGGCGCTCGGTCAGCGCCACGCAGACGTCGAGCACGTGGGCGCCGCCTTCGACCTGGTCTTCGGCGACCTGGACGAGGCCGTCGTAGTCGTCGGCCAGCAGCAGCTCCTTGGCCTTGCGCGAGCCCTGTGAGTTGACGCGCTCGCCGACCAGGGTCGGCCGCGGCTCCTGCACGAGCGGGGTCGAGGTCATCATCGAGGAGACCTCGATCGGGCCCGGCGCCGGGCGCTCGCCAGGCCTGTGCTCGCCGCAGCGCTCGCGGATCGCGGCGATGTGCTCGGGGGTGGTGCCGCAGCAGCCGCCGACGATGCCGACGCCGTAGCGCTCGACGAACTCGCCCAGGGTCGCGGCCAGCGGGCCCGGCTCTTCGGGGAAGATCGTCTCGCCGTCGGGCCCCTGCAGCGGCAGGCCGGCGTTGGGGATGCAGTGGACCGGCAGCGGGCTGTTCTCGCCGAGGAAGCGGATCGCGTCGCGCATGTCCTCCGGCCCGGTCGAGCAGTTGAGCCCGATCACGTCGACGTCGAGCGCCCGCAGCGTCGTCAGCACCGCCTGGATGTCGGTCCCGAGCAGCATCTTGCCGCCGTTGGGCAGCAGCGAGACGCTGGTCTGGATCGGCAGCGTGCGGCCGGTCTGGGCGAAGGCCTCGCGGGCGCCGAAGATCGCCGCCTTGACCTCGAGGATGTCCTGGGCGGTCTCGACGATGATCAGGTCGGCGCCGCCTTCGACCAGGCCGCGCGCCTGTTCGGCGAAGACGTCGACCAGGGTGGCGAAGGAGATGTCGCCGAGGGTCGGGTCGGTCGAGGCGGGCAGGAATCCGGTCGGGCCGATCGATCCGGCCACGAAACGCGCCTCGCCGGCGGCCTCGCGGGCGATTTCCGCCGCCTTCGTGTTGATCTCGAGCGTGTGCTCGCCGAGGCCCCACTCCTCGAGCTTCAGGCGCGAGCCCTGGAAGGTGTCGGTCTCGATCGCCTCGGCACCCGCCTCGAGCATCGAGCTGTGGACGCCCTCGATCACGTCCGGGCGGTTCAGCACCAGCGCCTCGTGGCACTTGCCCTGCAGGCCCCCGTAGTCCTCCGCGGTGAGATCGAACTGCTCCAGGGTCGCGCCCATGCCGCCGTCGAAAACGACGATGCGCTCCCTCGTTGCAGCGATGAAATCGCGCTCGGCCATGACCAAGGAAGGCTACCGAGGGTGCCAAACCGGGCACATATAGGAGACATTCCTCATATATACGAAAGTTTCTTGACGATACGCCCGTTTTCTGCATAGAGTCCCCCGGCAGGCAGGGGCTCGACACGATCTTTTCTTGGGGGGTGAGCCGGCCATGAATTACGACCCTGCGGTACTCGAGGGAGCCTCGAAGCGGGTCAGGCAGGACATGTGGCGAACCGTCGCCAGCGATGCGATCGAGGAGTGTGGGATCGAGGAACGGTGTTTCGGCCCGGTCCAGGCGACGGTGTTCGAGGCATTGCCCGAATTCCCGTCGCTCAACAGGGTCCTCGGTGCGGCCGAGCCCGGCGCCGTCGCGGCCGGGCACCTGGCGGCCGCGGTGGAGTGGCTGGACTCGCTTGGCGTCGACTACCGGGTGCCGGTGGCGCGCCGGCGACCGGGGATGGCGGCGGCCGAGAACTGGCTCAACCGCCATGGCTTCGAGCAGGGGCGCGGTCGGGTCAAGTACGTCCGGGACGGCTCACTGCCGGACCTGCCGCCGCACCCGGGCATCACCGTCTGGGAGATCGGCAGCGACGAGGCGGATGGCGAAACGCTGGCCGTCGACGCCGCGCCGCTGCTGGGGCTGCCGGCGCCGGCCTCGAGCCTGCTGTTCGGCTTGCCAAGCCAGCGCGACTGGCATACCTACACGGCAGAGCTGGACGGCGAAATCGTCTCCTTCGGCTCGATGCTGATCCACGACCGGGTGGCGCTGCTCGGCTTCGACGCGACCGCCGCCAGGGCCCGCCGCCGCGGTTGCAACCAGGCGCTGCTGCGCCGGCGCCTCCTCGATGCCTTCGACGCGGGCTGCGAGACGGTCGCGATGGAGCTGCGCGAGGCCGACGACGAGGGTGTCGCCACCGCCGCCCGCAACCTCTACCGGGCCGGCTTCGTGCCCGCCTACCGCAGCATGAACTGGCAGCGCCCGCGCAGCTGGGAGTTCAGGAGCGCAGACCCAGGCGTCGTCTGAGCCCGCGGGCGTTGATGGCCTGGGAGACGCGAGAGACCAGGCGCCGGCGGCCCTTGGTGTAGGGATACCAGGCGGGCTCGCGCTTGGCGCCGAAGCGGGTGATCACCAGCGACTCCGAGCGGCAGTACTTCTTGATCCCCGGTTCGCCGTGGCGGAACCCGATCCCGGACTCCTTCCAGCCGCCCATCGGGACGTCGGAGGCGAGGTAGTTGACGAGCACGTCGTTGACGTTGACGGCGCCGCACTCGATCCGGCGGGCGATCTGCTCGGCCCGGGCCTTCTCGCCGAAGACCGAGCCGGAGAGGCCGTAGCGGGTGTCGTTGGCGAGGCGCACCGCCTCCTCGGCGTCGGGCACCTTCATCACCCCGACCACGGGACCGAAGGTCTCCTCGCGCATCACCTTCATCGAGTGGTCGACGTCGACCAGCACCGTCGGCTCGAAGTAGTCGCCGGCGCCCGCGGCCCGTTTGCCGCCGGTGGTCGCCCTGGCGCCGCTGGCGATCGCGTCGTCGACGTGGTCCTCGACGATCGCGATCTGGTTCGGCGAGGTCATCGAGCCGACGTCCTTGGGGTCCTTGGCGTCGTCGGCGCCCTGGCGCAGGCGCCCGACCTCGGCCGTGAGCTTGGCGACGAAGTCGTCGTAGACCGGCTCCTCGACGTAGATCCGCTCGACCGAGATGCAGATCTGACCCGAGTTCATCATCCCACCCCAGGCCGCCGCGTTGGCGGCGCGATCGACGTCGGCGTCGGCGAGGACGATCATCGGGTCCTTGCCGCCGAGCTCGAGGCTGACCGGGGTCAGGGTCTCGGCCGCCCGCGCCATCACCTTGCGGCCGGTGCGGTCGGAGCCGGTGAACTGGACGAAGTCGGCGGCGTCGACCAGGGCGCCGCCGGTCTCGCCGGTGCCCTGCACGCAGTCGAGCACGTCGGGCCCGCCGATCTCCCGCTTCCAGGCCTCGACCACCTCGATCAGGCCCAGGGGCGTGAACTCGGACGGCTTGATCACGACCGCGGCGCCAGCCTGCAGGGCGGGGATCGCGTCGCCGAGGGCGAGGATCAGGGGGAAGTTCCAGGGGCTGATGACGCCGACCACCGGATAGGGCCGGTACTGGACCCGCAGCTTCTTGCTCGCCAGCAGCGGGTTATGGGGCCGGATCGTCTGCTCGCCGATGAACTTCGATGCCTTGCTGCCGTAGAAGTTGATCAGGTCGGCGAGGTAGGCGGGCTCGTTGGAAGCGTCGGCGTGGACCTTGCCGGTCTCCCGCTGCATCGTCTCGAGCACGCGGTCGCCGTTGTCGAGCAGCCAGTCGCGCAGCTTGCCGAGCCAGTGGTAGCGGCCCTCGATCCCCATCGCCTCCCACTCGCCCTGGTTGGCGCGGACGCGGGCGACGGTCGCGGCCACGGCCGCGGGGGAGTCGACGGCGACGGTCTCGATCAGCTCGCCGTTGGAGGGGTTCCTGACCTCGAAGCGCTCGGCGGCGCCGGCGCCGGCCCCGTTCGTCGCCTCGCTTGGCTGGGTGCTGCTCTCGGCGGTGCCGCTCTCCACTGGGTGCTCCCTTCGTCGACCCTTGGCTGGTCAGCCAACTGTACCGTCCGCATGGACGGCAGGCGGCCGGCGTCAGAGGTGGTCGACGAAAAAGCCGAAGATGAAGGTCAGCAGGCCGGCGATGATCAACCGCTGCATGGCGTCGAACCGTGCGTTCAGCGCATCGAACTTCGCGTCGACCTTGTCGAATCGCGCGTCCATCTCCTTCCGGAGTCCCTTGATTTCACCCTTGGCGTCGAGCCAAGACCGGCGCTGGTCCTCGCGAACCACGCGGAAGCCCTCGTCGACCCGCTTGTTGAGGTCGTCGAGTCGCTCGTCGGTCCACGCTTCTCTCATCGCCTCCATCTTTCCACCGTAGACAGAAAGTTGCGGCCTGGGCCGCGCAGAATGTCAAATAAGTGTCATTTTTCGACGAGGCGGAAGACCGGGCCTTCGAGCGAGCTGACGTAGAGGCGGTGGGCGCCGTCTTCGCCGAACGAGGTCGGGCTTGCGACCGCGAGGCCAAGCCGGTGCTCGTCGCTGGCCTGCTTCAGATGCGGAACGAGGCTGCGCAGCTGCCCCTCGCAGAGGTCGGCGTAGACATAGCGCTTATATAGAGAGCGCAGGGCGCGATCGCGGACGACGTAGCCGCCGATGATCGAGCAGCTGCCGCCGCGTTCGTGGCTGTAGGCGAAGATCGGCTTCACGGTGCTCCCGGGGTCGGGAGTGCCGCTGTTCTCGTCTTCGTAGGGAGCGAAGCCCTCGAGGGCGTCCCAGCCGAAGTTGGCGCCCCTGGCGGCGGCGACGGTCGTGTAGTCGAGCTCCTCGAACTGGTTCTGGCCGACGTCGCCGATCGCGAGCCGCGGCTGCCTGGCGGTGACGGAGTCGAAGGAGAAGCGGAAGGGGTTGCGGAGGCCGTAGCTGTAGATCTCGTCGCGGCCCGGCTTGCCGACGAAGGGATTGTCGGACGGCACCGAATAGGGGGCGGCGCCGCTGGGCCGCGGATCGATTCGCAGCAGCTTGCCGAGCAGCACCCCCTTGTTCTGGGCGTTGTTCGGCGGGTCGCCGCCCGACCCGCCGTCGCCGGTGCCGAAGTAGAGGAGACCGTCGAGGAACTGCATCTGGCCGCCGTTGTGGTTCGAATTCAGCGGGTGTGGGACCTCGATCACGTGCCGCCGGCTGCCGGCCGCCGCCACGGTCGCGCCGCGGCGGCGGAACTCGTCGATGCGGATGTTGCCGGCTCTGTCCGTGTAGTAGACGTAGAACCGTTTGCTGCGCGGGTAGTCGGCGGGGAAGGCAATCGACAGCAGGCCGCGCTCGCCGCCGTAGCCGACGTCGGCGCGCAGGTCGAGGAACGGCTTTGCCAGCTCGTGGCCGTTCTTCACGACCATCACCCGACCCGGTTGCTCGACGACGAACAGCAGCTCTGGAAACCCGGGGGCGCCGGCCATGTAGACCGGCTGGTCGAAGTCGCCGATCTTCTTCAGGTCGAGCGCCCGGCCAGGCCGAGTCGTCTCCTTGGTCTTGGTCGGGGGGCTGGCGGCGCCGCAGGCGGGGAGGCTCAGCAGCGCCAGCAAGGCGAGCAGCGCAACGATCGGGGGCCTGCCGCGCATGTCGAATCGCTACCCGCTGTTCCGGCGGCTATGCGCCCGGCTTGGGCCGCTGGCGCTGCTTCGACTTTTCGACGACTTCGCCGGCGTCGCTCACTTCGGTGTCCGGAAGTTGGCTGGTGATCTCGGTCGCGAAGGATCCGCCCGGCGCCACGCCCCCGGTGGTCTTCGCCCTGATACCGCTGTTGAGGCCCGCGCCGACGTCATAGAGGAGGGTGAACTTCCCCGCTTTGACCGCGCTCAGCTTCCAGACCGCTTCGGTGGTCTCGCCTGGTCCCAGCGGGCCGAAGGAGAAGGTCTTGCGGTTCGACGTGGAGGCGCCGCCGGGGCTGGGGGAGTCGACCAGCCGCGGGTAGGTCTGGGCCAGGACCCAGACCGGGCGGTCGGGTTGGGCCAGGCCTGCCTGGGGGTCGCGGATCCCGAACGGCAGGGAGGAGTATCTGCCCTCCTTGCCGGCGATCGAGATCGTCACGGTCAGGGCCGGCACCGTCTTGGCGCCGGTGTTGCGGACGCCGAGCTGCAGCAGCGAGGTCTGACCGAGCCGCTGCTCGGTCGGGAAGCTGGCATGGGTCACGCGGACGTCGTAGGTGCCCGCCGGCTGGTTGGCGTCCGAGGACGATTCGCCGCCGCAGGCGCCGAGCAGCGCCGCCAGGGCCACGGCGGCAACCCCGGTCGCGGTGGCTCGAAGGCGGGCACCCCGGGAATGTCTGCCGGTACCCCGCAAAGCGGGCGCAACATACCACGGGGTTTCCCCGCATCCATGGGCTTTCGCGGCGGCGCCGAGGCGTTAGCCGGATCTCAACACTCGGCTAACCGTTGGGGCTGACCCATCCCATAGACTCCGGGCACGAGTGGGGCGTCGCGCGCGTGCGGCGCAGCTCGTCGGAGGAGCAGATGGTCGGATCCGCGGTCAACAGGGCATTCCTGCCCGCCAAGTCACTGTTCGAAGTGGTCGGGGACATGATGATCCTCACCGCGCGTACGCTCGTCTCCGCGGTCAAGCCGCCGTACCCCTACGGCGAGGAGTTCATCGGCCAGTTCCTCTTCGCCCTGCAGCTCTGCTGGTTCCCGCTGCTGGTCTCGACCGTCGCCTTCGGCTTCGGCGCCCCGGGTCTGCAGGCGGCCAACTTCCTCTCGCTGTTCGGCGCCCTCGACCGCCTCGGCGGCTTCTTCGTCCTCGCCTCGATCCGCGAGTTCGCGCCCTTCGTGACCGCGGTCGTCGTCGCCGGCGTCGCCGGCACCGCGATCACCGCCGACCTCGGCGCTCGCAAGATCCGCGAGGAGCTCGACGCCCTGCAGGTGCTCGGCGTCGACCCGATCAAGAACCTGGTCGTGCCCCGCTTCCTCGCCCTGATGCTGATCACCGGCCTGCTCGACATCTACGCCCTGGTCTTCGGGATCAGCGGCGGCATCCTCACCGAGATGCTCTACAACCAGCCGCTCGGCGGCTTCTTCGCCACCCTCTTCTCCAACGCCTCGATCACCGACCTCTGGGGCTCGGTCATCAAGTGCACCCTGTTCGGCGCCCTGATCGCCGTCGTCTGCTCCTATAAAGGGATGACCGCGTCCGGCGGCGCCGCCGGCGTCGGCCGCGCCGTCAACGAGGCCGTCGTCATCTCCTTCATGGGCGTCTTCGCCTTCAACTACGTCTTCACCCAGACCCTGCTGGCCACCAACCCGGAGCTGCAGACGATCCGATGAACGCCTGGCTCGCAGTCCCGCGCGGTTGGCTCGACTCCTTCGGGGAGATCGCCCGCTTCGGCACCATGGTCGCCGGCCAGGTCTACTCCGGCCGCGTCCTGCGCTTCTTCGGCGAGAGCCTGCGCCAGGCCGGGATCCTGATCCTCGGCTCGGCCCTGATCATCTGGGGCCTCGTCTTCACCCTCGGCCTGCAGTGCGGGATCGAGGGCGCCTACCTGCTGCGTGCCCAGGGCGCGCCCGCCTACGCCGGCGTCTTCTCCGCCTGGTGCGACCTGCGCGAGATCATGCCCTACGCCTTCGGCTACATGCTGGCGGCCAAGGTCGGGACCGGGATCGTCGCCGAGCTCGGCGCGATGCGGATCTCCGACGAGATCGACGCGCTCGAGGTGATGGGCGTGCCGCCGGTCACCTTCCTCGCCGCGACGCGCCTGCTCGCCGCCTGGATCGCCTTCCCCTTCATGTACTTGGTCGGGATCGGAATCATGTACTTGGCCAGCTACATCGCGGTCGTCGAACAGATCGGCGACGTCTCCTCGGGCGGCTACCTCTTGATCTTCTGGATGTTCCAGAACCCGCCCGACCTGATCTTCAGCCTGATCAAGGGGATG
>Ga0070691_10000002_pt1 | contig 90686 bp, 80 predicted proteins | sample KBSK1101metaG_FD_64673 | JGI IMG/M metagenome (GOLD analysis project Ga0070691, IMG submission 64673) | Corn, switchgrass and miscanthus rhizosphere microbial communities from Kellogg Biological Station, Michigan, USA - KBS K1-10-1 metaG | ecosystem: Host-associated > Plants > Roots >... | reverse complement strand
TGGGGCGGGCAGGACTCGAACCCGCGCTCCACGATTATGAGTCGCGCCGGAACCCGTCTATAGAGCCGAATCTGGCCTGGTAGAGCGAATTACGTCCAACGAGTTCGGCCGAGTTCGGTGGAGTTGGGGACCAATTTCGGGACCAAAAGTTGAAGCGCTAAAGCATTGCTCAATAGAGTTTCTGCCGGTGGAAAATCAAGAGCAAGAAAAATCAGGCAATCCTGGGTCTGGGCGGCTCTCCGCGAAAGGGAGAGGACGGCTCTTCGCCGCCTACGTCATCGTCGGACTGGCGGCACTCATCGCGATCGCCGCCATCATCGTTCTCTCCTCCGGGTCGCAGTCTGCCGCTCGCGGCAACCCCCACATCAACCTGGATAGCGGAATATCCAACGGCATCGCCCCCGACGCCCGCGCCGGCATAGAGCCTCCCAACCTCGAGAAACTAAGCCTTCGAGAGGCAGCCCGAGCCGCGGATTGCGAGCTTCGGCTGCGACTGCTGGATGAGGGCCACGAACACATATCCGCAAGCGCTCCAGAACCGCGTTACAGGACGAAGCCGCCGACGTCCGGGGACCATGTGGACGAACAGCAGGCAGACGGCGCCTATCGCGAAACGCCCCCCCCGGTCAGTGTCGTGCACGCTCTCGAGCATGGCCGCCTCGCGATTCAGTATCGGCCCGACCTGCCGGAACAGGCACAGCTCGAACTAGTGGGGCTGTTCGACACTATGTACGGAGGGACTCTTCTTTTTCCCAATCCCGATATGCCCTACATGGTCGCGGTTACGACTTGGGCGAACCTTATGGGCTGTCGCTCTCATAGCGAGGCGACGCTCGTGGCAATCGAGGCGTTCGGCAACGCTACCTGGGGGCGCTTCGGGGGCGAGCCAGTCACCGGACTCATGCCCACCGCCCCAACGCCTGGGTTGCGCTAAAACGCTCCACCCCCTTAACTCAAGGCCGTACGAACTGAACAACGCGCGACCACTGGTGTAATTTGCCGCAACCGTCACGGATCGGGCAGCCCATCGTTCAACATGGCACTTCCGGAAAACCCACCCCGCCGATTATCAGTTCCCTGCCAGGTTCATCTGGCCACACCCAGGACCACGAGCGTCCACCAGTCACTGATGCCCCCGCTCCAAATCCCACACCCTTCATGGTCGACTGTATCTTCCGATTGCTCTCACTGGTCATATGGGAATAATAGCCCCCAAACTTCCACTTCCCCTCACCGGACCCCGAGCCTCCGGCCGACCATCCTCTCAAATCGTCCCAAGACTCAGCATTGCTCTCAAACCACCCGAAGCCCACAAAAGCGCCCTTCTTAAGGAGCCGGAGAATCGATCCAGGACTCTGCCTCGCGAGCCACTTCTCAAGCTCAACTGCCTGCGAATTTTGGCCTGCCGACCAACCAACGGACACCATGGTCGCGTAAGGCCCCATACCGTCACCCATATCTATACGACACCAAGCAGCATCCAATGACCCAAACGGAACCGAAATTGAGCCGATAAGGCACCCTCCATGGATGTTGGGTCCGCTTGGGTCGAGGCCGCTTGGATCTGCTTGGTTGACTGGATCCCCTGCCGCATAACCATACGATTCTCCAGTTTTCGCCACGGCTGGATCTACACTGAGGAACTGCGCCGTCACCGGATCGTAGGTTCGGGCCCGCAGGTAGATCAGTTGCTTCTGTGCGCTCATCCGATACTGGCCCGCGAACCCCATCTGGGTGCCCTGGGTCCCGGTGACTTTCCAGATCGCTCCGTTAGGACCGTAACGATAGGTTCCGACCACAGTCCCCGTGGAGTTGGTCAACACGCGGGTCGACCCAAGCTGGTCGTGGTGCAGATAGGTCGGAGAGCCCGCCGTAATCTGCTCGATCGGCAGGCCGCCCGGGCCATAGACGAAGTAGTCGTTGCCCTTGCGCAGCAGGAGAGGTAGTCCTGCCGTGGAGTCCCAGACCAGCGGATAGGTCGAGGTATTCCTAGTTTCGGTGGCCAGCAGGCCGGTCCCGTCGTATTTGAAGGTGCTCGCGAAGCCTCCGCTTTCGGTCGAGATCAGATTCCCCGCCTGGTCGTAGCTATAGGGAATGGCGGCTCCTCCCGTGGGGGTTTCTTTGACCCGCTGACCCAGTTTGTTGAATTCGAAGGTGCCGCTGCTCGCCGTCGCTATCTGGTCCGCTTTATCGTAGGTGTAGGTCGTTGGAGAGATTTTCGTCACGTTGTTTGCCGCGTCATAGCCAAAGATGGTGCCGTTGCTTTTGGTCAGCCGATTGGCGATGTCGTATTCGTAGTTACGTTCGGCTTCTTCGGCGAAGCCGGTGTCGGTTGATTTTTGGACTCGGCCGAGATTGTCCCGCGTGTAGGTCATCGACGCCAGGACTTCGACGCCCTTCTTCATAGAGGCCGACGTCATCTCCCCGGCTCTGTTGTAGGCGTATTGGTCCACGTTGGTGGTCGCGCTTGGGAAGGTAATCGCTTTCTCTTGGGAGTCCCGGTTGTAGGAGAAGGTGGTTTCTTTACCGAGCCAGTCCGTGATCTTTTCAAGGCGTCCGGCTTTGTCGAAGGCGCGTTTGACGGTTTCGCCGTTCGGATAGACGATTTCGGTCTGCTGGTTGCCGAGGTCGTAGCCGTATTTGACGACTTCCGCTTTGCCGTTTTTGACTTCAGTCAGCTGGCCAAGCTGGTCGTAGACCTTGGTGGTCGTCCCGGTGCCATCGATCATTTCGACGATGTTGCTGTTTTTGTCGTATTTGTAGGTGAGGTCGGCCGTGGACACTTCGGAGTAGTTGACTTCTTTCAGTCGATCGGCATTGTCATAGGTGTAGGAGACCGTGCGGCCGAGGGCATCTTCGGTTTTTTTGAGGTTGCCGCCCGCGTCGTATTCCTGTTTCGTTTTGCGTTCCAGCGGGTCGATCGTTTCGGTCAGCTGTCCCAGCACGTCGTATTCATATTTGGTCGTGTAGCTGTTGCCATTGGTGCGGCTTTTGACCTCGCCCATGCTGCCGTAGGCGAATTCGGTGATGTTGGCATTCGGCCGTTCGAGCTTGGTCTGCTCGTTATTGGCGTTGTAGGTGTATTTGGTCGTCTGGCCGAGCGAATTGGTCGTCGATTCGAGGTTGCCGTTTTTGTCGTAGGCGAGTTTGCTTTCCCGGCCGAGCGGATCTATGACCTTGATCGGGCGACCTTGGGCATCGCGTTCGAGTTTCGTTTCGAATTCTTCGGCTTTGGCGCCTTCTTCGTTACCGCGTGGGCTGACTTCAGTCAGCTGCTCGCCATTTTTGTCGTAGGTCCAGGTGGTTTTGTCCCCTGCGGGGTTGGTGGTCGCTTTGACGTTGCCGTAGGTGTCGTATTCAAATTTGGATTCGCGCCCGAGTGGATCCGTAGCCGATTCCTTGTCGCCGTTGGCGGCGTATTTGAACGTCGATTTCTGGGTCAGTCCCCCCGGTGCCGGGCGTTCGATTGCTTCGACGTTGCCTTTGGCGTCTCGTTTGTAGGTGGTCACCTCGCCCTTGGGCGTCGTTTCGGTCAAAACGTCATGGGTTCCGTTGTAGGTCCATTTCGATTCGCTGCCTTCAGCGTCTTTTTTGAGGGTAAGGTCTCCGGCTTCGTTATACCCGTAAGTCGTTGAGTGACCCAGCGCGTCGGTCGATTTGACGAGTCGGAACGCAGAGCCATATTCGTAGGTCGTTTTCCGTTGGATGGCCGTGCCTTTGGCCTTGATCACTTCTAGAGGCTCCCCCGCCTCATTGAACTTCTCGAAGGTCGTCGATCCGTTCGGTTCGGTGATCGTCGTCGTCCTTTTGCCTTCGGTTTCGCCGTAGAGCAGTTTGTGCACCCGCCCTATTGGATCCGTTTGTTTGATCGCGCGGTTGTTCGCGTCGTATTCAGTTTTAGTGACGCCTCCCCGCCCGTCGGTCATTTCGGTCAGCTGATGCGAGGCGTCGTATTTGTATTTCCAGCGCGGGGTTTCTTCGCCGGGCATGGTCACCGAGGCGAGGTGGCCCGATTCGTAGGCATATTTGACTTTGCGCCCCAACGGGTCTTCGATGCTCGTGATCTTGCCTTCGGTGTAGCCGAATTTCAGTTCTCTGCCGGCAGCGTCTTTGACCGAAAACAAGATGCCTTCAAAGGAGACGACGGTGAGGGCGTTGCCGTTGCGGTCTTCTTGTTGGGTCAGCCAGCCTTTGGAGTTGAACTTGAGCTTTTCCTGATTGGGAAGGGTGAAGACGTAGTTTTCTCCTTCTTTGACCAGGGTGGCCTGAACCCATTCGCCGGCGTTATATCCGCCTCCTTCGGGATAGAAGGTGGCGGTGGCGCCGTTTTCTTGCACGACGGTGACCCGGCCCGCTTCTTCGAATTTCAGATGAGAGCTGTAGGGACCCGACCAGCCGTAGCCCCAGGCGCCGGCTGATTCGGCTTCGGCGGCAGCCTGGGAGTTGTAGGCGCGGGTGATGTGCAGGGCGGGCCCGCGGCCACCTAGGACGAGATCGGTCTGTTCCTCGGTCTGGTTGCCGCTGGCGCAGTCGATGGGCTTGGCCCTGTAGCAACGGTGGACGTTCGGGCTCGCATCGCTTCCGCCCCCCCACCCTTCCGGTTCGTTGTAATTCCAGCAGGAAGCGAGAGCGTAGTTGGCGGTGAGCGCAGCGATCGCGATGAGTGCCACCGCCAAGGAGAACAACCAGCGGGCTCCGAACCCTGTCGGCCCGCGAGGAAAGAAGGCCTTTAGGCGTAAACGGACGACGGCCATCTTTCCACCTCCTCGAGCACCCCATCTGGGGGGCCTCTCCCTAGGGAGCCCCGAAAGTACCTGAGTAAAAAAGAAAGTCAAGTCGAATAAGTTTATTTGTGGTAAACCTGGGTAAAGCCCGGCCTCGTTTCGACTTGGGACCGTCGGATAGGGGCGCAGCCGAAGACGATCTGCAGATGGATAGAGGTCCAGCCAAACCGCAGGAATGCGCGGAATAGTCGCAGCGATGGCCATTACCGGGGCGGTGCTGCTGAGCTGGCCGGCGTGGGCGCAAGCAGCCAGACCGTCGGTGGAAACCGGAGGGGCTACCGAAATCAATGCCCAGACCGCCAGGCTGTGGGGCACAATCGACCCCAACGGCTTGGAAACGACCTACCAGTTCGAATATGGCCCGACGCTCGAATACGGCTCCAAATCCCCTGCATTGCCGCAATCGATCGGCACTGGCCCAGTTGGAGTCATGAAAGAAATCGAAGGCCTGAAAGCTGAAACCACCTATCACCTCCGGCTGGTGGCCACCAACGCCGACGGAACCACCGCAGGCGAAGACCGGACCTTCACGACCGCTTCGTGGGAAATCCTCTCAACGCCGAACCCCGCGGGGGCGACCGCCAGCAACCGTTAGCTGCGAACCGAGCACGAACGTCTGCACGTCGGTCGGCAAGAGCACCGTTTCGGGGGCAGACATCCCGATAGCCCAGCGCTGGAACGGCAGCTCTTGGTCCGAACAGGCTGCCGCGAAAAAGTCTGGCGCGACCCATACCCGCTTATTCGGCGTCGACTGCCCCTCGGAAACCCGCTGCTTGGCGGTCGGCAACCATCAGTCCGCAGGAGGCCCATCGGTCCTCTCGGAGATATGGAACGAAGGCAAATGGAACGTCCAGACGACGCCGGTTCCATCCGAAGCGACCTCCAGCGAATTGGTGGCGATCGGCTGCAACAACACCGCAGAATGCACGGCAGTGGGCTCGGCCGTGATCGGCGGAGTCAAAAAGGCAATCGCGTTGGAGTGGAACAGCCCCACCTGGACCTTGCAGGCGGTCCCGATCCCCGAAGGGGCCAAATCGAGCCAGCTCGACGGCGTCGACTGCAACTGGTCGAACTTCTGCGTCGCCGTCGGCCGCTACACCACCAGCGGCGGCGCCGTCAAAAGCCTCGTCATGTTCTGGAACGCCGGCTGGTCGTTGCAGTCCGTGACCGATCCCGAAGGAGCCACCGAGAGCACCCTTCGCGACGTTTCCTGCACGCATACGCCGAACCGCTGCACGGCGGTGGGGAGCTGGAAGAACAGCGCCACAGAACAGCTCCCTCTGGCCTACCGCTTCAACGGGGTGACGACCTGGACGCTGCAGAGCACGCCCAATCCCAGCGGGAGCGCCACGAGCATCTTGCAGGACGTCTCCTGCGCTACCGAAACGTCCTGCACGGCGGTTGGTGGCAGCCACGGCTCGACCTGGACCCTGGCCGAGAAGTGGAATGGAACCAGCTGGTCGATCCAAGGCACCTCAAATGCCAAATTTCCGACCAACAGCACTTTTTCCCGGTGTCTCCTGTCGCAGCACCACCTGCATGGGCGTTGGGTGGACGACGAACACGTTTTGGTGGGTCGACAGCACTTTGGCGGAGATCGGAAAATAGATCCTCAAAACCTGCCTCTTTAGCGGTTTGTCAGCTAGCGCCCCCGGCTGGATTCGAACCAGCGGCCATCGGATTAGAAGTCCGAGCCGCAGGTGCCTACGGCCGAATCTGGCGCGATAGAGCAATCAGGTTTGCGCGCTTCCACACGCTGGCCTGTCTCCATGTCTTCTCGTCTCTCCCGACGGAACCCTTGCGCAATCGCTCATTTCCCAAAGCTATGGGGCGGGAAGGACTCGAACCTTCGACCGACGGATTATGAGTCCGCTGCTCTAACCAGCTGAGCTACCGCCCCCTAGGGCCGAGCCTAGCGAGGTTGCTGGGCGCTCGACAGCGCCGTTTGGAAGGCTCGGGGGTCTTCGATCTGGGGATAGTGCGCGAGGTCGGGAAGCTCGTGGACGGGGGCGCTGGGACGTAGCTCGCGCAGGCCTTCGAGGACGCTCGTGTTCGCCACCGGGTCCTGCAGGCCCCAGGCGAGGGAGAGCGAGCCCGGCCAGTCGCGGACGGCGCCGTGCCAGCGCTCGGCGTGGCGGACGCGTTCGAAGGTGTAGGAGATCAGCTTGTGGGCGATGCGGTTGCCCTCGTGGAAGCGCATCAGCGCCCACTGGTCGGCGGCCTCCTCGGGGCTCATCGGGTGCGCCTCGGCGAAGACCGAGCCGAGCTGCTGGCGGAAGAAGGCGCCGGAGGAGAGCCTGGCGAACAGCGAGCCGAAACGGCTGCGCAGCAGTCGCTGGCCCAGCGTCAGGCTGGCCCGCTCGATGATCACGCTGCCGTCGAAGAGGAGGGCGCCGACCAGGTCCATGTCCAGCTCGCCCTCGATGTCGCGGGCGAGCAGCTCGGTCGCCACCGAGGTGCCCATGTCGTGCGCAACCAGATAGACGGCGCCGCCGCCATGCCGGCGCACGAGCTCTTCGGTCAGGTCGGCCTGCCAAGCCAGCGTGTAGTCGTGGTCCGCGGGCTTCGCCGAGAGCCCGAAGCCGAGGAAGTCGAAGGCCAGGATCGCCCGGCCGGGCTCGAGATCGATCAGCGCTCGCCAGTCGTAGGAACAGGTCGGAAAGCCGTGCAGAAGCAGCAGCAGCGGCCCCTCGCCAGGCTGGTGGAAGCAGTGGACGCCATGGCCCCGGAACGACTCCCGGTGCCCCCGCCTCCCCCATTCCTCGACTCGTGCCGGGAGGCTGGCGCCGTGAGCGGACATCCCGACTCCGATCAGGCGCTGAACAGCTGCGCCAGGGAACGGCCGACGTCGGGCGGCTCCTCTTCGCCCTTGGCGGCGGCGTCGGCGCCCTCGGCGAGGGCCTTGGCGGCGTCGGCGATCTGGTGGGCACGACCGCCGCGGATGACGCCGGTCGTCTTCGCCTCGGCGATGTCGGACTCCATCAGGCCGGCCAGCTCGGCCAGGCGCGCGAGGCCGACCACAGCGGCGGTCCCGCGCAGGGCGTGCGCTTCGGCCCGCATCGTCTCGAAGTCGGTCGTCTCGGTCGCCAGGCCGGCGGCGATCACGTCGCAGCGGCGGCGCGCCTCCTTGGCGAAGCTGGCCCGCAGCTCCTCCCGGTTCGCCAGCTCCTCCTTGCTCGGCTCCTTGTCCTTCGGCGCGTCTTTCCTCTTGGCGCTCATTCGGCCACCGCCTTCTTCACCTCGCGGGTGAGGAGCTCGGGGCCGAACGCGCCCTCGGTCACGGAGCTGATCCGGCCCTGCCGATCGATCGCGAAGAGCCACGGCTCGCTCGGGAGGTTGAAGGTGCGCAGCTGTGGCCGCACCCCCTTGCTGGGATCGTTGTCGTTGTAGATCTCCATGTGGATGAAGGCAGCCTCGTCACCGTATTCCTGCTTGACCTGCTCGGCCACGTCGACGACCGGGCCGCAGACCCGACTCTGGCAGAACTGAGGGGTCGCGAACAAGAGCACGATCGGTTCTTTTCCGAGCACATCGGCATAGTCGACCCTGTTCTGGGTGTCGGGCGGGATGCGGGTGGTGACCTGCGAGAGGTCGCCGCCGACGTCCTCGGCGGTGGGAGTGTGGATCCTCGGCGCCTGCTGGCCGGGCCGCGGGATGCCGTTGAACTCACCGACGACGGCACTCGGGAGCAACGTTCCGAGGAGCTCGCCTTCGCTCTTGACGAGGGCGGCGACACGCCACTCGCCGTTGCTGGGGAAGTCGAGATGGGTCGAGTAGACGACGCTGGCCGCGTCGGGGTCGTCGCTGGTGGTCTTGGCGCGGAAGGCGGGCTGCGTCGCCAGGCTTTCGATCGAGGCCGGGAAGGGGCCCACCGCGGGCTCGTCGAGCGCCTGGGCCTCGGCTTTGGCTTGCGGGCCTTTGCTGCCGGAGCTCGACTTGGCGCCCGGCTTCGGCTTCGGCGCCCTGGACAGGTAGAGCGCGACTTCGGCGTCGGGGACCTGGGTCCGGTCGGGCTCGAAGACGCCGAACGGGTAGCGGTTCTCGCCCTTGTAGAAGGCCGTCGCCGCGGGAGAGACGACGACTTCGGCGGGGCCGTCGGCGGCTTTCAGCACCTCCCGGAGGGAGCGGCCTTCGGGGCTGGGGAAGTCGCTCTTCGGTGGCGCCGGGCGGCTTTCCGCGCGGCCCCCCGAGCCGGAGGAGGCGCCGGTCGACCCGGAATCGCCCCCGCAGCCGGTCACCAGCGAGACGGCGAGGAGGCAGGCGAGGGCCATGGCGAGGCGGAAGGCGGCGCGCATCGGCGCCATGTTATTCAGACCGGGCGCGCCCCGGACGCCCCGGGCGGCGGGCCCGGGTGGCCGATAGGGTGCCTGCGGGTCGAACGACGAGGAGGGCTGAGATGGCGGAGCGAGCGGCACTGGTGACCGGAGCCTCGAGTGGGATCGGACTGGCGATCGCGCGGGCCCTGGGCGAAGAGGGGCATGCGCTGACGGTTTCGGCGCGGCGTCCCGACAAGCTCGAGCGGGCCGCCGCGGGCCTGCGCGAGGACGGCTTCGAGGTCCAGACCGTCGCCGCCAACATGACCGAGGAGGACGACGTCCTCGCCGCCTTCGCGGCCCACCGCGCGACCTACGGCCGCCTCGACGCCCTCGTCAACAACGCCGGCGTCGGGATCGGGGCGCCGATGGAGGAGATCCAGACCAAGCACCTCGACATGCAGCTCGCGGTCAACCTGCGGGCGCTGATCCTCGGCACCCGCGAGGGGCTGCCGCTGCTGCGCGAGGCCGGAGCCGAGCACGGCAAGGCCCTGATCGTCAACACTGCCTCGATCGCCGGCAAAGCCGGCCAGGCCTGGCTCTCGATCTACGCCGCGACCAAGGCCGCGGTGATCAACTTCACGCAGTCGACCCACCGCGAGACCGGCGGCGCCGGCATCCAGTGCACGGCGCTGGCCCCGGGCTTCGTAGACACCCCGATGACCGAGTTCGCCAAGGGCCAGGTCCCGGCCGAGGCGATGATCCAGCCCTCCGATCTCGGCGAGGCCGTGCGCTTCCTGCTGCGCACCTCGCGCAACTGCCACGTGCCGGAGATCGTCTTTACTCGCCCGGGTGAGGGACTCGACACCCCCTAGCGGCGCGGCGGCGGCCCCAAAGGCCGGCGAACCATTGCGCATCCTGGTCGCCGCCTTCGGCGATCCGGGACACGTCTTCCCGGCGATCTCGCTCGGGCGGGGGCTCGCGGAGCGCGGCCATGAGGTCGTGGTCGAGACCTGGGAGGAGCGGCGGGCCGCCGTCGAGGGCGCCGGGCTGGGCTTCGCCGCGGCGGAGGAATACAGGATGTTCCCGCCGCCCGAGCCCGATTCCGACGACGGTCTGCACGCCGCCGAGGCCGCCCGAGCGCTGCTGCCGCTGCTGGCGGAGCTGCGGCCCCAGGCGGTCGTCAGCGACATCCTCACCCTCGCCCCCGCCCTCGCGGCCGAGCGCGCCGGAATCCCGCTGGCGACCCTGATCCCGCACATCTACCCGGTCGTCGAGCCCGGCCTGCCCTTCTTCGCCATCGGCCTGCGCCCGCCCCGGACGCCGCTGGGCCGGGCGATCTGGCGGGCCGGGCAGCGCGCGCTCGACGTCGGCCTCGAGCACGGCCGGCGGGACCTCAACCAGCAACGGGACCGGCTCGGGCTGCCACCGGTGCCGCACTTCCACGGCGGCATCAGCCCGGCGCTGGCGCTGGTCGCCACCTACCCCCAGCTCGAGTACCCGCGGCGCTGGCCGGCCGGAGTCGAGGTGACCGGACCGATGACCTTCGAGGTCCCCCACCCGGACATCGAGCTGCCGCCCGGGGACCGCCCGCTGGTCCTGGTCGCCCCCAGCACCGCCCACGATTCCGGCAACCACCTGGTCCGGACGGCGCTGGCCGCGCTGGCGGACGAGCCGGTGCGGGTGGTGGCGACGACCAACCGGGTCGCCCCCCAGAGCCCGATCGAGGTCCCGGCGAACGCCATGCTCGTCGACTGGCTCAGCTACAGCCAGCTGATGCCGGCCGCCTCCCTCGTCGTCTCCCACGGCGGCCACGGCACCGTCGCCCGCGCCCTCGGCGCCGGCACCCCGGTCCTGACCTGCCCGATCGTCGGCGACATGAGCGAGACCGCGATGAGGGTCGCCTGGGCGGGCGCCGGGCTCTCGCTGCCCTGGCGCCTCTGCCGTCCAGCGCCGCTGCGCTGGGCCGCTCGCCGCGTCCTCGACGACCCTCGCTTCGCCGCCCGCGCCGCGGAGATCGCCGCCTGGGGACGGGCGCACGACGGCGCCGCTCGCGGCGCCGAGCTGGTCGAGGGGCTGGCCCGGGGAGCCCCGGGGCCAACCCCCAGCTCCTGATGCGAGCGGCCGGGAGGGCCTACTCGTCGTCCTCGCGTTCCCGTGGATCCTCCCTCCCGATCGGGAACTGCATCATCACGACGCGCGCGACCATCAGCGCCTCGCCGCTCACCCGCGCGCGTTCCTTGCTGCGGGCATCCGCCTCCAAGACCTGTTCCAAGGCGGCCCTCAGGGCTTCGACGACTTCGGTCCAGCCCCGCGCGTCCAGTTCGATCGGCGATCGACTCAGATGCCTGTCCGGAAGCTCGCTGAACCGTCCTTCGGCGGCGGCGCGCCCCGTATCGTCGGAGATCTGATGGAGAATCGTCGAGACTAGGGGGTCGCGCAGTTTCGGGTCCACCGCCAGCCATTCCTCCAGGCTGAAGTACTGCCGCTTGGCCGCGCGGTAGATGTGTTCCTTGCGGCCCCCGCGCTGCTTGATCCGCACAAGCTCGATCAGCCCGACTTGGCACAGGACCTTGACGTGGTGGCAGCAGAGGCTGAGGCTGACGTTCTCCATCCGCCGGTGCATCCGGCTGGGGCTGTTCGGGCCCTCGGAGAGGATGTTGAGGATGTGGGCGCGGATCGGATGCGACTGCGCCTTGAGGATGCGAGGGTCAATCAGGGTCGGGGTGGCGGCCTGGGTCGTCACGATGTCCTCCAGGGGAAAGGTTTGTAACGAGTCACTATTCCAGGTTCCTTGTTTGATTCGCCGCTTAGTTTCGCTTAGTGGGATCGGCCGCAAGTTGCGGGAGATTTTTCAAAGCTGCATTGATTGCTGGAAGCCCTTTCACTAAACCGGAGGCGCAAGGGCTCAGGGACCGCTCGGAAGCGGGTGCGTCTTTGCCGTGCTTCCCACGGCGACGCCTGTCCTTGCCAACGCCCCGTGTCTCCTGAGCCGGAACCCGCTACTGGCGAAGGAGGTGACGGTCGTGAAACTGACCGCGATTGGAAAGCCGTTCCCGGCTACCTCGATCACTAAGGGCGGCTGACGCCCGCGGGGCCGTCTTGGGGGATGGTGATCCCGAGACGGCCCCCTACAAATTTCCACTAAGCAAATTTTGGCTAGCGAACTTGCGATTACATCGTAAAGATGCCTGAGCGATCTGAAGAACCGCCCCGCAATGCAGCCAAGGCAACCCGACAATGCAATCCGCTCCGACAGCGAAGCCAACCAGCCGCTGCCGACGCGGCTCGCCACGCAGCTCGAGCCGGGCACCCGACACGCGCTCATGCACGGGATGCGCCGGCGCATCCTGCGGGCGTTCGCAGAAAGCGCGACCGCTCGAACCACCCAGGACCTGCTGACGGCGTTCCCGGGAGCGGGGCTCAGCAGCGTCAACTACCACGTGCTGGTGCTGTGCGAATGCGGAAGCCTCACGGTCTCCAGGGTCGAGCAGGCCCGTGGAAGCCTCACTCGCTCGTTCGTCTCGACGGTCGCCGACGACCCGCAGATCGTCGCGGTCCTGAGGGCGACCGAGCAGCTGGACGATGTGTGTTGACGGGCGCGAACGTCAGCGTCGAGACCGCCGCCGAGATCTCGAGGCTGGCGGGCCTGTTGAGTCATCCCCTCCGGATTCGACTGATGACCGCCCTGGCGACCACCGGGCCGGGCAGCGCAACCACCTTCGCCCTCCAATTCGGCGATGTCACGGTCGGTGACTGCCACTACCACCTCAGGGCGCTCAGAGACGGAGGCGTCGTCAAGCTGATCCGCTCCCGCTCGGTCCGGGGGGCCACAGAACGGGTCTATTGCCTCTCCCCCCCGTCTCGCCGGCCCGACGCCAAGCAGCTCCAGCACTTCATCGACATGGTTCTGTCGACGACCGCCTCGCCGGCGAGCAAACAGCATGCCTAGGCCGGGGAGCGCGCCGAGAAGGTAAAAGCTCCGGGGGTGGGACTCGAACCCACAACCCTTCGATTAACAGTCGAATGCTCTGCCGATTGAGCTACCCCGGAACGCGGCGCCGGGAAGCCTTACCCCGACCGCTCGGAATTTACCGACTCGCGGCCACTTCAGCTCTCGACCCGCTGGGTGCGGGCGATCCGTTCGACCAGGGCAGCGCGTTCGCGGCTCAGCGCGGCGCGGCGCTCGTCTTCGTCGCGTTCGCCGGCGGCGGCGATCTCCCCCTCGAGGCGGCGCTGGTCGAGCAGCAGGAAGTTCAGCTCCATCGACTCGCGCGAGGCCGGCTCGTCGTGCGCCAGCATCACCAGCTCGGTCACCAGCCCGGCCAGCTCCGCGTCGTCGTGCGGGAGGTCCGACGCCGGCTCGGGGTGCTCGCGCAACCAGGCGGCTGCTCGCTGGCCCGTCGGCGAGAGGTGCGCCTCGCCGAGCCTAGCCAGATACTCCTTGCCCTCGGCCGGCAGCGATATGCACATCGCCAGCAGCGCCCGCTCGCGGCGCTCGCGCGAGGTCAGCTCGGCCGCCCGGCGCCGCGGCGGCGCCAGGGCCGGGCCCTGGCGGGGGCCGGAAGGCGACTGCTCAGGCCCGCCGCTGAGCGGCTGCGCCGAGACCACCCGGCCCATCACCATCGCCGGGTCGAGGTCGAGCCGCTCGGCCACCTGGCGCACCAGGTCGCTGCGGCTGGCGCTCTCCCCCATCGCGGCGAGGATCGGCGCCACCTCCTCCAGCGAGCGGTCGCGCGCGGCCGGCGAGGCGGCGTCGGTCCGGTCGAGGACCAGCGCGACCTGGAAGGCGTTGACCTCGACCGCGGCCTCGACCAGGGCGCGGAAGCGCTCCGGGCCGTCGGCCTCGGCCATCATCTCGGCCGGATCGACGCCCCCCGGCATCGCCGCCACCCGCAACCGCATCTTGCGCCCCGCGGCGACCCGCTGGGCCCGCAGCATCGCCTCCTGCCCGGCCGAGTCGGCGTCGAGCGCCAGCACCACCTCCTCGACCATGCCCGAGAGCATCGCCACCTGCTCGCCGGTGATCGCCGTCCCCATCACCGCGACGGCCTCCTCGACCCCGGCCTGGTGCAGCGCCAGCACGTCGGTGTAGCCCTCGACGACGACGGCGCGCGCGGCCTTGGCGATCGCCGCTTTCGCCCTGTCGACGCCGTAGAGCAGCTGGCTCTTGTGGAAGAAGTCGGTCTCGGCCGTGTTGACGTACTTGGCGCCCTGGTCGTCGCGCATCGCCCGGCCGCCGAAGCCGAGGGTGCGCCCGCGGCGGTCGCGGATCGGGAACATGATCCGCGAGCGGAAGCGGTCGTACTCCTTGCCGTCGCGGTTGCGCTGGACCAGGCCGACGTCGTGCAGCTCGGCCACGCTGAAGCCCGCCTGCTGGCCCCGCACCAGGATCTTGTCCCAGGCGCTGGGGGCGTAGCCGACGCCGAACTCGCGCAGCGTCTCCTCGCCGAGGCCGCGGGTCGCCAGGTACTCGCGTGCCTTGGCCGCCTCGGGCGCGTCCCGGAGGACGCCGGCGTAGTAGGCGGCGGTGCGCTCGAGCAGCTGCTCGAGGCGGCGGCGGCGCTGGCGCTTGGCCTCGGCCCGCGGGTCCTCCTGCTCGCGCTCGATCTCGACCCCGTAACGGTCGGCCAGCAGCTCCACCGCCTCGGCGAAGCCCAGCCCCTCCTTCTCCTCGACGAATTTGATCGCGTCGCCTCCGACCCCGCAGCCGAAGCAGTGGTAGAGCTTTTCCTGGGCGTCGACCGAGAACGAGGGCGTGCGCTCCTCGTGGAAGGGGCAGAGGCCGGTCCAGCGCGAGCCGGCCCGGCGTAGATCGGTGTGGGCGGAGATCACCTCGACGATGTCGACCGCCTGCTTCACCCGTTCCAGGCTCTCGGGGGAGATCAGCGCCACTAGAACTTCGCCTCGGAGGGGATCGTCAGCTCGCTGAACTTGGCGATGCAGAAGCGGTCGGTCATGCCGGCGATGTAGTCGGCGACGCGCTGGCACTCGCCTGCCCGCGGGTCGTGATGTGGCAGCTCGTCGGGGTGCGCGAGGTAGTGGTCGAAGAGGCCGCGCATCGTGCGCTCGACCCGGATGTGCTCGCGCTGGGCCGCGGGGCCGAGGTAGACGCGCTCGAACATGAACTTGCGCAGGCGCAGCATCGCCCCACCGATCTCCTCGCCCTGGACGATGTCGCCGGCGCCCTCGGAGCGCTCGACGATGTCGCGCACGAGGGTGTCGATCCGCTTCGACCCGGTCGGGCCCAGCAGCTCGATCTCGGCCGCCGGCAGATCGGCCGGGCGCAGGATGCCGGCCCGCAGGGCGTCGTCGATGTCGTGGTTGATGTAAGCGACGCGGTCGACCAGCTTCACGATCCGCCCCTCCAGCGTCGCCGGCTTGGTCGGGCCGTTGTGGTTGAGGATGCCGTCGCGCACCTGCGCGGTCAGGTTGAGGCCGTGACCGTCGCGCTCCAGCACCTCGACCACCCGCAACGAGTGCTCGTTGTGGCGGAAGCCGGCGCCGCAGCGCTCGCGCAGGGCGGCGTCGAGCGCGTCCTCTCCGGCGTGGCCGAAGGGCGGGTGGCCGAGGTCGTGGCCGAGCCCGATCGCCTCGGTCAGGTCCTCGTTCAGGCTCAGCGCCCGGGCGACGGTGCGGGCGATCCCACAGGCCTCGAGCGTATGCGTGAGGCGGGTCCGGTAGTGGTCGCCCTCGGGGGCGACGAAGACCTGGGTCTTGTGCTTGAGCCGGCGGAAGGACTTGGAGTGGACGATGCGGTCGCGGTCGCGCTGGAACGGGGTCCGCAGCGGGCTGTCAGCCTCCTCCACCGCGCGCCGCGCCGGGTAGGAACGAGTTGCCTCCGCAACCAGGAACTGCTCCTCCCAGGCAGAGATGCGGTCCTCGAAGGTGGCGGTTGCGGACACCCGTCGATCATAAGGCGCGCCCGGCGGGGCTAAGCCGCGGCACGGAGTTGTACGTGAGCATGGTGCTCGAGGGTCTCGCCGACGGCCCGCTCGACCTGGCGCAGGGCCAGCGGCTCGGCCGGCGGCGCCTCGGCCAGCGGCTGCGCCAGCGCCGCGACCATGAAGCGGTGCGCTTCCTCGGAGAAGCCGAAGGCGCCCGCTTCGCAGCCGCCGCAGACGACGCCGCCGGCGGCGCCCGAGAAGGCGGCCAGGTGCTCGGCCTCACCGCAGCGCGCGCAGGAGGCGAGCTCGGGGGCGAAGCCGGCGACCATCGCCAGCTTCAGCCGGAAGGAGAGCGCGACTTCGAGGCCGGCTGCGCGCGGCTGCCGGGGATCGTCGAGCAGCGCCAGGTAGCGGCAGAGCAGGTTGTAGGCGGGCAGGTTGGCCTCGGCCGAGTCGAGCAGGCGCAGCATCGCGTCGCAGGCGCGGGCGCCGGCGGTCAGCGCCGGGCCGCAGGAGCGCAGGCGCGGGTAGCCGTCGACCGTGGTCACCCCGGTCACCGTCATCAGGTCGCCGCGGCCTTCGTGCAGCATCAGGTCGAGGCGGAAGAACGGCTCCAGGCGGCCGCCGAAGCGCGACCTCGGTTTGCGCGCGCCCTTGGCGATCGCGCCGAGGCGCCCGTGCGTCTTCGAGTAGAGGTGGAGGATGCGGTCGGCCTCGCCGTAGCGGATGCTGCGGAGGACGATCGCCTCGGTCTTTACGGTCTTTCCGGCCACGAGAGCAAAGGTGACCGACGGACCGGACGGCTAGGGCCGGCGTTTGGCGCGCCGGCGGGGGCGCTTGCGCAGCCGCACCTGGCAGCTCGGGCAGAAGTAGGTCGAGCGGCCGCCGACGACGATGCGGACGATCGCGCCGCCGCAGGAGGGGCAGGGCTGGCCCTCGCGGGTGTGGACCAGGAACTCGTCCTGCATCGTCCCCTTCTCGCCGCGGCCGTCGCGGTAGTCGTCGATCGAGGAGCCGCCGTGGTCGATGCCAGCCTCCAGCGCGGCGACGACGGCGTCGCGCAGCGCCCGGTGGTGCTCGGGCTTCATCGATCCCGCCGGCGAGAGCGGGTGCAGCCGCGCCCGGTAGAGCGCCTCGTCGGCGTAGATGTTGCCGACGCCGGCGACGCCGGACTGGTCGAGCAGGAACGACTTCAGCGGCGCCGTGCGGCCGGACGCCAGCGCCGCCAGCGCCTCCGGCGTGAACTCGGGCGAGAGCGGCTCGACCCCGACCCTGCCGGCGAAGCGGGCCTCGAGGTCGACGTCGTCGATCAGGAAGGCCTCGCCGAAGCGGCGCGGGTCGGTGAACCAGACCTCGCGGCCGTCGTCGAGAACGAAGCGGGCGCGCAGGTGGCGGGCCGAGGTCGAGCGCTCGGCCTCGTACAGGCGCCGGCCCTCGGAGGGGTCGAGCACGTCCTCGCCCTCGACCAGGACCAGGTTGCCGGTCATCCGCAGGTGCATGACCAGGGTCTGGCCGCCGTCCAGCCCCAGCAGCAGGTACTTGCCGCGGCGCCCCAGTCCCGCGATCGTGCGGCCGCCGACCGCGGCGCCCAGCCGCTCGGGCGCCACCGGGCGCGACCAGCGCCCGTCCAGCACCTCCAGCGACTCGATCCGGTGCCCTTCCAGCTCCGGCTCGAGCTGGCGCGCGACGGTCTCGACCTCGGGCAGCTCCGGCATGCCCGAGTTCTACTCGACGCTGGCCCTCGGGTGGGCGTCGAAGTAGACCTCCTTGAGGCGCTCGCCGGAGAGGTGCGTGTACATCTGGGTGGTGGCGATGTCGGCGTGGCCGAGCATCTCCTGCACGGCGCGCAGGTCGCAGCCGCCGGCCAGCAGGTGGGTGGCGAAGCTGTGGCGCAGCGTGTGCGGGCTCATGCGGCCGCCGAGGCCGGCGTCGCGGGCGTGGCGCTGGACGATCTTGTAGAGGCCCTGCCGGGTCAGCGGGCCGCCGCGGAAGTTGACGAACAGCTTCGGCTCGTGGCGCTCGCCGACCAGCTTCGGACGGCCCCCGCGCAGGTAGGCGGCGATCGCCGCGATCGCCTGCCGGCCCAGCGGCACCAGCCGCTCCTTCGAGCCCTTGCCGCGGGCGCGCAGGAAGCCCTCGTGCATGTCGATGTCGGCCAGCTCGAGCCCGATCGTCTCCGAGGCCCGCAGCCCGCACGCGTACATCACCTCCAAGAGCGCCCGGTCGCGCAGGGTCGTCGGCTCGCTCCCGCGCGGCGCCGCCAGCAGCTTCTGCACCTCGGCGTAGTTGAGGACCTGGGGCAGCTTCTTCGAGCGCCGCGGGGCGCTCAGCGCCGCCGTCGGGTCGTCGCCGATCAGCTCGTCGCGGCGCAGGTGCTTGTAGAAGGAGCGCAGGCAGGCGGCCTTGCGGTGGATGGTCGCGGCCGAGCAGGGCGGGCGCCCGCCCTCCCCGGTCGCCAGCTCGGCGAGGAAGTCGGCGACGTCGGCCGGCCGCGCCTTGAGGGCGTCGAGATCGTGCGCCGCCAGGTACTCCCCGTACTGGAAGAGGTCGGTGCGATAGGCGTTGAGGGTGTTGCGCGAGAGACCGCGCTCCAGCTCCAGGTAGGAGAGGAAGTCGAGCACGAGGCTCTGGAAGCGGGCGCCGGCCCCGGCGGCGGCGGGCGCAGGGGCGGCGGCGGGCTTGACTGCGATCGCCATGGCCCCAGCTTTCTCGTCGGCCGCGGGCAACCCTCCAGCCGCAAGCCGCGGCCCAGCGGTGCTACTCGGCGAGCAGGCGGCCGGCGGCGAGCGCGGCGGCGAAGAACAGCGGGTCCTCGTCGATGCTCCGCCCCATCGTCCGCGCCGGCAGGCCGGCCTCGGCGTAGCCGGCGAGGTCGGCCGGGGCGCGGCGGATGTGGTGCGGGCCGGGGGCTGCCTCGAGCGCGGCGACGATCTCCTCTTCGCCCGCCGGGACGGCGACGTCGACCGCGGCCAGCAGCAGCCCCAGGACGGTGTAGGTGTGGTGGCTGACGCCGACGTGGCGCTCGCGCGGGTCGCCGCGGGACAGGCGCGGTGAGATCAGGGTCGGCAGCCGCAGCGAGAGCGCGGCATGGGCGCTGTCGAGGGCGGCCATGCCGCCGTGGCCGAGCTCGGTGTCGGAGCCGATGATCCCCGGCCCCGGGCCGACCAGGATCGCGTCCCAGCCGAGACGGCCGGCGGCGTCGAGGGCGCCGGCGGTGCTGAGCGCCTCATGTTCGCCGCCGTAGGCGGGCGCCGCGGTGACGTGACCGCAGATCAGTCCCTCCTCGCGCAGTTGGGCGACGTCGCGCGAAAGCGAGCCCGGCAGCGCCCCGCCGCCCGTCTGCACGAAGCCGAGCCGGATCCCCGGCCGCGCCTGGGCGGCGGCCCAGGCGGCCGGCGCCAGGTGCCCGTGCAGCGGCAGGACGAGGACCGGCGCGTGGGACGAGGCGGCCCCGGACTCCGCCGCGGCGCCGGCGGCCGGCGCCTCGCCGCTCTTCCCCTCGACCGGCTCGACCGGGTGCTGCAGCGAGGTGTAGTTGAGCTTGATCACGTGCTCGCCAGCCGGCCCGCCCCCGCCCTCGAGCCCGCGGCTGAGGTTGACGTGGACGACGTCGAAGCCGCCGGAGCCGAGCTCGAGGTCGAGCGCGGCGACGTTGACCACGACCTCGTCGCCCTCGCGCATCTCGCCCAGCAGCGCCGTGTCGGCCCAGGCCGGGCGCCGCTCGCCGCCGACCTCGACCATCAGCGGATCCTCCGTGACGACGACGCCGCGGCGCAGCTTCAGCCGACCGCTCACGCCGGGGCCGCGGCGTCCCCGCCCATCGCGACGGCGGCGACGATCCCCTCGCAGACCTCCAGCATCTTCGCCAGGCTGGAGGCGGGCACGTGCTCCTCGGACGTGTGGACGGCGTCGGTCCCGTTGGCGAGCAGGACCGCGTCGAAGCCCTCCAGGCGGAAGACGTTGGCGTCGCTGCCGCCGCCGATCGCCGTCCGCACCGGCTCCAGGCCCGCCCCGCGCAGGCCGGCTTCGGCCAGGCCCAGAGCAGGCGAAGACGCCGGCACCTCGTAGCCGCGGAAGAGCTCTTCCAGCCGTACGTCGACGTCGCAGCCGTGCTCACTGGCGCCCCAGGCGCAGGCGTCGGAGATCTGCCCGGCGACCGCGGCGGCGCGGCCGGAGTCGAGGCTGCGCGCCTCGGCCTGCAGCCAGCAGTGGCCGGGGACGACGTTGCCCGAGGTGCCGCCTTCGACCAGGCCGACGTTGGCGGTCGTCTTCTCGTCCAGCCGGCCCAGCTGCATGCGCGAGATCGCGGCCGCGGCGGCGGCGATGGCGCTGCTGCCGTCCTCGGGCCGGATCCCGGCGTGGGCCTCGACCCCGGCGAAGTCGGCGCGGACCTTCTGCTGGGTCGGGGTGGCGACGATCACCTCGCCGACCGGCCCCGCGTGGTCGAGGACGAAGCCCGCACGGGAGCGCAGCACCGAGGCGTCGAAGGCTTTTGCCCCGCGCAGGCCCTGCTCCTCGGCGACCGTCAGCACCAGCTCGATCCCGACCGGCGGCGGCGAGTCCGCATACCGGGCCACCAGCTCCATGAAGACCGCCACGGCGGCCTTGTTGTCGGCGCCGAGGATCGTCTCGCCCCGGCTGCGGAAGACCCCGTCGTCGTCGACCACCTCCACCTGTCCCCCATGGGGGACGGTGTCGAGGTGAGCGCAGAACATCACCCACTCCTCGCCGCTGCCGGGCAGCCGCGCCAGCAGGTTCCCGGCCCCCGCTTCGGCCGGGCCGGCGGCGTCGTCCTCGCTGACCTCGAGCCCGAGCGCCCGCAGCTCGGCCGCGACGGTGTCGGCAACCTCACGCTCCTCGCCGGTCGGGCTGCGGATCTCGCAGAGCCGGACGAAGGTCTCGTTCAGTCTCGAGTTGGCCACGACCGCAAGGCTAGCCGGACCGGAGGGCTCAGCCCGAGCGGCGAACGCCGACGTCGCTGTCGCTCTCCGCCGAGTCCTCGACCGCCTCCAGCTCCGCCCCGTCCGCGGGACGCGCACCGGCGTGGCTGGCGGCCGCCCCGACGAACTCGCGGAAGAGCGGCTCGGGCCGGTTGGGCCGGGAGTTGAACTCGGGGTGGTACTGGGAGGCAACGAAGAAGGGGTGGTCGGGCAGCTCGATCATCTCGACCAGGCGCTCGTCCGGCGAGGTCCCGCCGCAGATCAATCCCTCGTCTTCGAGCCGGCGCCGCAGCTGGTTGTTGACCTCGTAGCGGTGGCGGTGGCGCTTGTAGATGACGGCCTCGCCGAAGATCTCGCGCGCCTTCGTGCCCTCGTGCAGCTTCACCGGGTCGGCGCCGAGCCGCATCGTCCCGCCCATGTCGGAGACCTCCTTCTGCTCCGGCAGCAGGTCGACCACGGGGAACGGCGTCTCCGGGTCGAACTCGGCCGAGTTGGCGCCCTCCATGCCGACCACCGTGCGGGCGAACTCGACCACCGCGATCTGCATCCCGAGGCAGATCCCCAGGTAGGGGATCGAGCGTTCGCGGGCGATCCGCGCCGCTTCCACCTTGCCCTCGATGCCACGCTCGCCGAAGCCGCCGGGGATCAGGATCCCGTCGCACTCGTCGAGCCGCGCCGGGTCGAGGTTCTCCGAGTCGACCAACTCGACGTCGACCTCGACGCCGTGATGGATGCCGCCGTGCTCGAGCGCCTCGATCACCGACTTGTAGGCGTCTTCGAGCTGCACGTACTTGCCGACCAGGGCGATCCTCACCTTGCCGCTGGCGGCGTCGGCGCGGCGCACCATCTCCTCCCATTCGGCCAGGTCGGGCGAAGGGGCCTCCATCGCGAAATGGTCGAGCACGAGGTCGTCGACGCCCTCGGCGCGGAAGACCAGCGGCACCTTGTAGATGTTGTCGACGTCGTGGGCGGAGATGACGGCGTCGACGGGAAGGCTGGCGAAGAGCGCGATCTTGCTGCGAATCTCGCGGTCGAGCCGGCCTTCGGAGCGGCAGACCAGCGCGTGCGGCTGGATCCCGATCCGGCGCAGCTCGTTGACCGAGTGCTGGGTCGGCTTCGTCTTCAGTTCGCCGGCGTGGCCGACGTAGGGCACCAGCGTCAGGTGCACGAACATCGCCCGCCTCGGCCCCAGGTCGGTGTAGAGCTGGCGGATCGACTCGAGGAACGGCAGCGACTCGATGTCGCCGACGGTGCCGCCGATCTCGGTGATCACGAAATCGACCGCCTGGGACTCGGCGACGATGAGGATTTTCTGCTTGATCTCGTTGGTGATGTGCGGGATCACCTGCACGGTGGCGCCGAGGTAGTCGCCGCGACGCTCGCGCCGGATCACCGAGTTGTAGACGGCCCCGGCGGTGACGTTGGAAGCGCGCGAGGTGTTCTCGTCGGTGAAGCGCTCGTAGTGACCGAGGTCGAGGTCGGTCTCGGCGCCGTCCTCGGTGACGAAGACCTCGCCGTGCTGGAATGGGCTCATCGTGCCGGGATCGACGTTGATGTAGGGGTCGAACTTCTGCAGCTGGACCCGGTAGCCGCGGGAGACCAGGAGCCGGCCTATGGAGGCCGCGGCGATCCCCTTCCCGAGCGCCGACACCACTCCCCCGGTGACGAAAATGAACTTGGTGTCGCCTTTGTGGGAGGGATTCATGCTCTGCCGAGCGAGTCTAGCCAGCGCAGTGGCGGAACCGATTCGATCGTCGCCGAAATAGACCGCAACTCGCCGTAAATCGTCAGCGCCAGGACCGCCGCAAGGGCGAGCAGGCGGCCGTCTCCGCCCAGGACCGTCAGCAGCCAGACCCCGGCGACCGCCCCGATCAGGTTGGAGCCGGTGTCGCCGAGCATCGCCCGCTCGCGCAGGGTCAGCCAGGCGCCGACCAGGATCGGGCCGGCGAAGAGCCCCAGCAGCTCGAGCGGCGCCAGCGTCCAGGCGCCGAGACAGAGCCCGGCCCCGAGCAGCGCCAGCCCCTTCTCGGCTCGGCCGGGCCGCAGGTCGAGCAGGTTGAAGAGGTTGGTGGCGAGAACCAGCAGGGCGACGTCGGCGAGATAGCGCCAATCCTCCAGCCCGCGCCCCGAGACCACGTAGGCGGCCAGCGCGAGGGCGCCGATCGCCTTGATCGCCCCGGTCGAGAGGCTGCCTTCGCGCAGCGCCCGCCAGTGCCCGCGCCAGCCTCGCGGGGTCGCCGCCGCGGCCCCCTGGCCGAGCGCATCGTCGAGGAATCCGAGGAAGGCGATCCCCAGCAGGTAGGGCAGCCAGCGGCGCAGCTCGGGGTCGAGCAGGTCGAGGTCGGCGCGATCGTCGAGGAAGGCCAGCGGCGCCAGCGTCACCAGCGCAGCCGTCGCCAGCACCGCCCCGAGCGGGAAGGCGAGGGTCGCGCCACGGTAGTTCTCCCGCGTCAGCCCGGCGTCGCGAAGCCCCCGCGCCCCCGCCGGCACCAGAAACAGCGAGAGGGCGAGCGCCAGTGGGAAGCCGACCCAATACACCTCAGCGGCCCTGCGTCAGCAGGTCCGGCAGCAGCCGGTCGGCGCTGCCCTTGACGCCGAAGCTGCCCTCCGCCCCGAGCATCGAGAAGACCAGCGCCACCTGGCCCGCGGTCGCCTCCACGTCGTCGACGCTGGAGAGGTCGTTGGCCTGGAAGAAGGAGATCGAGGACGGTTCCGCGGTCGAGGTCTCGACCCCGACCGCCGGCGTCCGCGTCGCCGTGATCCCGCTCAGCAGCGCGCTTTCGAGGCCGGCCGCGGTCCCCCGCTGGACCGGGCCCAGGTCCTGCGGCTGGTTGCGGACGACGATCACCCCGTCGAGGGCGCCGAAGCTGCCGCTGGCGCGCGAGAAGAGGTGGCCGCGGACCACTTCGGGCAGGGTGCCGCCGCGGACCAGCTGGCGGCCAACGCCGACCCCCAGCGCGGTCACCGTGTCGGGGTTTTCCTCGACGTCGGCGAAACGGGTCTTGGCGAGGTCGCCAGCGAGCCCGTCGAGGTCGACTGGCTCGCGCACCACGCCAACCCCGACCAGCTTCGCCCCGGTCGGGCCCAGCGCGTCCTCGACCGCGTTCGTATCGGCGCTGGGCAGCCCGCCGAGGGCGACGATCGCAACCCGCCTCCCCTGTAACCGCCCCCGCGTCAGCACCGGGTAGACGCGGTCGGCGAACTCGTTCGAGCGCCCCAGCTCGCCGCTCAGTTCGTCGCTCTTGGAGCGCGCGTCCTGGAGGTTGTTGACGAGGCTGGCCTCGAGGTTCTTGCGGGTGCTGGTGAGGGCGTCGCCGCCGAACTCGGCGCCGATCAGGATCCCGATCGCCAGCGCCAGGAACACGGCGATCAGCGAGGTGGCGTGGTAGCGAGCGCTGTAACCCATCAGCTGGCGAAGGCTAGATGTTCGCCCCAGCGCCCGCTAGACGCCGAGCCAGATGCGGATCTTCAGCCAGACGAGTTCGAAGATGTCGTTCAGCGCCGGCGAGGTGATGACGAGGATCGTCAGCAGGATCGCGAAGGCGATCAGGAAAAGCCCAAGCGGGGCCAGGGTCGAGCTGGGGTTGTAGAGCCGGCTCACCCCCTTGGCGTCGACCAGCCGCTCGCCGATCCGCAGCCGGGTGAGGAAGGTCGAGGACATGCCGCCGCGCTTGCGGTCGAGGAACTCGATCAGGTTGAAGTGGGCGCCGACGCTGACGATCAGCGCCGCTCCCTTCTCGTAGGCCATCAGCATCGCCACGTCCTCGCTGGTCCCGGCCGAGGGGACGATCGTGTGCTCGAGCCCGGCCTCGAGCAGCCGCTCGCAGCCCGGCGCACGGCCGTCGGGATAGGCGTGGACGATCAGCTCCGCACCGCAGGCGAGAGCGGCGTCGCTGGCCGAATCCATGTCGCCGAGGATCAGGTCCGGCTTCAACCCCGCTTCCAGGACCCCGTCGGCGCCGCCGTCGACGGCGACGATCAGCGGCCGCACGTCGCGGATGTAGGCGCGCAGCGCCTTCAGGTCGCGGCGGTGGCGATCGCCGCGGACGACGATCAGCACCTGGCGGTCGCGGAAGGAGGCCCTGGTCGGCGGGAACTCGACGCTGCCGGTCAAAAGGTCGGTCTCCTGGCGCACGTGGGCGACCGTGTTCTCGGCGAACTCGGCCAGCGCCTCGTCGATCCGCTCGCGCTGCTCCTCCAGCTGCAGTTCCAGCTCGGCCGTCCCCAACACCCGGCCGCGCAGCACCTCCTGGTCGCCGATCGAGACCGTGCCGCCGGCGATTCGCAGCCGGTCACCGTCTTTGAGCAGCTCGAAGAGGCCGGCGCCCGGGGCGTCGATCAGGTGGATGCCCTCGCGGGCCAGCATCAGCGGGCCGGCGTTCGGGTAGCGCCCGGTCGAGGAGGCCGAGGCGTTGAGCACGGCGACGACTCCGGCTTCGATCAGCTCCTCGGCGGCGATGCGGTCGATGTCGACATGGTCGATCACCGCGACGTCGCCGGGATGCAGGCGCTTGACCAGGTGCTTGGTGCGCTCGCCGAGCCGGGCGGTGCCTTCGATCGGAGCCTGCGGGCGCACACCGTTGCGACGCCCGAGCAGAGCAGGAAGGCGACGACGACCAGTGGCAGCCACCAACCCAGACTAGGCGACGAGCCCGCGCGGCGGCAAGCCACGAATCTGCTTTTAGGCATCCATAGGGTGCGTAAAAGCAGACGCGTCAGGCGGCAGCGAGCAGCTCGCGCGCGTGCTGGGTCGCGGCCTCGTCGGAGTCCTCGCCGCCGAGCATGCGGCGGATCTCCTCGACCACGCCCTCGCCGTCGAGGCGCTCGACGCTGGCGACCGCCTGGGCGGCGGCGACGTCCTTCTCGAGCCGGAAGTGGACGTCGGCGAGCGAGGCGACCTGGGGCAGGTGGGTGATGCAGAGGACCTGGCGGCCGGCGCCGAGCGCCTTCAGCCGCTCACCGACCACGCGGGCGGTGTTGCCGCCGACGCCGGCGTCGATCTCGTCGAAGACCAGGGTCCCGGCGGCGGCCGCCTGGCCGAGCCCGCTCAGCGCCAGCATCACCCGCGAGAGCTCGCCGCCGGAGGCCGCGTCGCGCAGCGGCGCCGGCTCGATGCCGGGGTTGGGAGCGACCCGCAGCTCGACCGTCTCGCGGCCGGCGGCGTCGAAGCCGTCGGGATGGGGCTCGAGCACGACCTCGAGCGTGGCGCCGGCCATCGCCAGCCCCTCCAGCTCCGCCGCGACGCGCTCTTCCAGCGGCTTCGCGGCCTTCGCCCGGCCCTTGCTCAGGCGCTCGCCCAGCTCCGCCCGCCGCCCCTCGGCCGCGGCCAGCGCCGCCTCGGCCTCGGCGCCGCGCACCTCGGCGCCCTCCAGCCGGGCGATCTCGGCCCGGCAGCGCTCGGCGTGGGCGAGCACCGACTCGACGCTGCCGCCGTGCTTGCGCTCGAGCTTGTCGATCGCCTCCAGCCGTTCCTCGATCGCCAGCAGCGCCCCGGGGTCGGACTCCAGCCCCTCGGCGTAGTCGCGCAGCTCCGAGCCGGTGTCGGCCAGCTCCAGGGCGAGGGCCGCGACCCGCTCGGAGATCGCGTCGAGGGACGGGTCGAGGCCGCCCGCGCCTTGGAGCAGCGATTCGGCCTGGGCCAGCGCCGCCGCCGCGCCGCCGCCGTCCTCCTCCGCCCCGGCCAGCCCGGCGTGGGCGCCAGCCGCGGCCTCGCGCAGGGCCTCGGCATGGCGCAGGCGCTCGCGCTCGGCCGCGATCCCGGCCAGCTCCCCGGGGTCGGGAGCGACCTCCTCGATCTCCGAGAGCTCGTAGCGATAGAGGTCGAGGTCGCGCTCGCGCGAGCCTTCGGCCTCGCGCAGCTCCGCCAGCTCGGCGCCGAGCCGACCGCACTCGCGGTGCGCCTCGCGGTAATCGCGCCGGGTCCGCAGGTGCTCGGCCCCGGCGAAGCCGTCGAGGATCTCCAGCTGCGCCGAGGCGATCGTCAGCTTGCGGTGCTCGTGCTGGCCGAAGAAGGCGAGCAGGCGCCCGCCCAGCAGCTTCAGGTCGGCGGCGGTGGCGGCGCGGCCGGCGACGAAGGCGCTGGTGCGCCCGCCGGCGGAGACCCGGCGTCCCAGCACGACCTCCTCGGCTCCGCCCGGCAGCCGCTCGGCGATCTCCGCGAACTTGGGCTCCTCCAGCAGCCCCGCGGGCAGGTCGAAGACGCCCTCGACCCAGGCCTCCTCGGCCCCGGGCCGAACGATCTGGGCTTTCGCCTTGCCGCCCATCAGCAGGTCGAGCGAGTGGGCGAGCACGGTCTTGCCGGCGCCGGTCTCCCCCGTGATCGCGTTCAGGCCCTCGCCCAGGCGCAGTTCCGCTCGCTCGATGAGAAGGAGATTCTCGATTCGCAGCTCGCGCAGCACGCACCTTGAATAGCAGTCGGCGCGGCGGGTCCCGTCACCGCAGGGCCGCCGCCGCGAGGGCGTTATCCCTCGGTCGGCTGGACGAAGTCGCTGGAGCGGACCAGGGCGAAGCCGAGAGCGGCGCCGACGAAGGAGAGGATCGCCGCGATCAGGATGATCTCGTTGAAGCCGCTGACGAAGGCGACGTCGGAGGCATGGACGACCTCGGGGCGGATCCGGGCGGGCGCCACCGCGGCGGCCGCGCGCGAACCGCCGGAGGCGACGACTTCGCCCAGTCCGGCCGGGGCCCTCGGCAGCAGCTCGGCCAGCTTCGCGTCGACCCTTCCCTGGAAGACGGCGCCGAGACCGGCGACGCCGGTGGCGATCCCGACTTGGCGGAAGGTCGTGTTGATCCCCGACCCCATCCCCGATTTCTCCACCGGCACCACCCCGATCGCCGCCTGGCCGATGCCGGGGTTGGTGATCCCGATCCCGATCCCGGCCAGGAGGAAGCCGGCCAGCAGCGTCGTCCAGCCCGAGTCGGCGGAGACGCCGTGCATCAGCAGCAGCCCGAGCCCGACGATCGCCAGGCCGCTGCCGAGCAGGACCCGGATCGGGATCCGGTGCGAGAGCGCGCCGGAGATCGGGGCGACGACGAAGCCGAGCACGGTCAGCGGCAGGAAGCGCAGCCCGGCCTCGAGCGGCGAGTAGTCGAGCACGCCCTGCATGTAGATGGTCAGGTAGAGAAACATCGCGAACATCCCGGCCGAGAGCCCGAAGGCGACGGCGGAGACGCCGTTGAAGGCGGGTTTGCGGAACAGGGTCAGGTCCAGCATCGGGTGGTCGCTGCGGCGCTCGATCGCGACGAAGGCCGCCAGCAGCGCCGCCGCGCCGATCAGGCAGGCGAGGATCAGCGCGCTGCCCCAGCCCTCGGGGTTGCCGCGGATCAGCCCGAAGATCAGCAGGAAGAGGGCGAGCGAGAAGGTGACGAGGCCGGGGACGTCGACCGGCTCCGGGTCCTGGGCGAAGACGTTGACGATCTTGCGCTCGGTCAGCGCCATCGCGGCGATCCCGATCGGCACGTTGAGGAAGAAGATCCACTCCCAGCCGAAGCTCTCGGTGACGAGGCCGCCGACCAGCGGCCCGACCGCGACGGCGCCGCCCACGGTCGCGCCCCAGACGCCGAAGGCGGTCGCCCGGTCCTTGCCGTGGAACTCCTGGCCGATCAGCGCCAGCGAGGTCGCGAACATGCCGGCGCCGCCGACCCCCTGCAGCCCGCGGGCCAGGTTGAGCAGGGTCGGGTCCTCGGCGATCCCGCAGAGGAACGAGGCGAAGGTGAAGATCCCGAAGCCGATCGTGAAGACGCGGCGGCGGCCGAGGCGATCGCCGAGCGAGCCGGCGGTGAGCAGGAAGGCGGCCAGGGTCAGCGAGTAGGCGTCGACGACCCACTGCAGGCTGGAGAGGCTGGCGTTGAGTTCACGCTGGATGTCGGGCAGGGCGACGTTGACGACGGTGACGTCGAGCAGCAGCATGAACGTCGCAACCGAGACCAGCACCAAGGTCCACCATTTGCGCTCCATGGCCGATCACCCTAAAGACCGCAGCACCTCGGCTCCGCAACTGCATCAAGTTTCCGGGCTGGCGGGCCGGAAACTTGATGCAGTTGCGCGTGTCTAGACGGCGAGGTGGCCGAACTTCTCGCGGATGCGCTGGTAGAAGCTCGTGCCCGGCAGCTGGGCCAGGCGGCCGACCCCGTCGGCGAAGCGGATCTCCAGCGCGGCGCCGGCGGCGAGGTCGGCGAGGTGGACGCCGTCGACCGCCACTTCGACCGGCTCGCGGCCGGCGGCGTTGCCGACGTGGAGGACGTCGCCGGGGGCGACGACCAGCGCCCGCGCGGTGAGCGAGTGCGGCGAGATGTAGCTGACCGCGTACCCCTTCACGCCCCAGGCCAGGATCGGGCCCTGGTTGGCGAGGTTGTAGCCGGTCGAGCCGACCGGGGTGGCGGCGACGAGCCCGTCGCAGCGCACGTGCCCGACCTCCTCGCCGGCGATCCGGTAGCTGAGCTCGGCGACGCGGTCGTGTGGGCGGCGGGCCAGGGTGACGTCGTTGAGGCCGACCCCAGCCTCGCCTTCGACGCCTACCTCGAGCCCGGGCAGGTCGACGGTCTCGCACTCGCCGCCGAGGGCGCGGGCGATCCCCGCACGCGCCTCGTCGCGCTCGACCGCGGCCAGGAAGCCGACGGTGCCGAAGTTGACGCCGAAGACGGGCACCCCGGTGCGGGCGAAGCGGCGCAGCGCGTGCAGGATCGAGCCGTCGCCGCCGAGGACGAGGCAGAGGTCGGGACTGGGCTCGCCGCCCCCGATCAGCTCGACACCCTCCGCCGCGGCCCCGTGCTTGGCCAGCTCCTCCTCTGTCGCGGCCAGCCGCCAGCCGGCCTCGCGGGCGACGTCGGCGACGATCGCGACCGCTTCGGTGGCGGCCGGCGGGTGCGAGTGGGTGATCAGGACCGCGGTCTTCACTCGCCCTCCTCCGCGGCGACCAGCGCCGCCTCGAGGTCGGCGACCGGCGCGCCCTCGCCGCCGCACCAGACGAAGGTCTCGCGGTTGCCCTTGGGGCCGGGCAGGCCGGAGGAGGCGAAGCCGCGAACCGGCAGGCCGAGCTCGCGGGCGGACTCGGCGACGGCGAGGATCGCCTCGTGGCGATCGCCGTCGTCGTGGACGACGCCGCGGCCGACCCGCTTGCGGCCGAGCTCGAACTGCGGCTTGACCATCGCCAGCACCTCGCCCCCGGGCGCCAGGCAGCGCGCCACCGCGGGCAGGATCTTGGTCAGGGAGATGAAGGAGACGTCGACCGTCGCCAGCATGGGCGCGAACGGGAGGTCGGAGGGCAGCAGCTCGCGGGCGTTGAGGCGCTCGATCACGGTCACGCGCGGATCCTCGCGCAGGCCGGCGTCGATCTGGCCGTAGGCGACGTCCTGGGCGATCACGCGCGGGGCGCCGCGCTGCAGCAGGCAGTCGGTGAAGCCGCCGGTCGAGGCGCCGACGTCGAGGCAGTCGCGTCCGCCGACGTCGATCGCGAGCGCCTCCAGCGCGTTCTCCAGCTTGGTGCCGCCGCGGGAGACGTAGCGGGGGCCGGCGTCGACGATCAGCGTCGCCTGCGGCTCCACCAGCTGGCTCGGGCGCAGCGCCACCGGCCCGTCCCGGCCGACCCGGACTTCGCCGGCCCGCACGGCGCCGGCCGCGGCCGTGCGCGACGGAAACAGCCCCTGCTCGGCCAAAACCGCGTCTATCCGGGACTTCTTCACGCCCGGAACGCTACAGCGGCCCTTCGTAACCAGCCGTTTACCGGCGTTTTAACGGGGTATGCGACCCTTCGATTCCCGCAAGTCCCGACCGCTAAAGGTTTCTGTGATCGGCCTCACACACGAATCGCACGTATGTTCGTACGCTGTTCAAGGATTCAAGTGGAGATGACGATGAAAGGGCACGAAAAAAGACTTCTTGGCTGATCCCCGCGTCGTACTTAGCCCCGTTGCTTCCCACAACGGCGCCCGCGACACAAACAGGGCTCACCTACCTCCCACGGATCCACATATATAGAGATGAATATCTCTCCTCCCTGTAGTAACCCCAGAAGCGCCCCTCCTCCCCGGAGGGGCGCTTTCTGTTGATGGAGACGAACGGCGCATCAGAGAGGAGGGCCGCCGGGACTCGCGAGCTGGGGGACCGCTTCCATAGACTTGCCGACCACTCGCTCTCTCGTTGAGCAAGACCCACCCATGACCATCTTCTTAGGAATTCTGGGCGCCGTCGCGAGCGCCGTGAGCATCTATCTGTTCGCAGAGGAGATACGAAGTCGACGGCGGTTCGGTTGGAAACAGGTCGCGACCCTCGTTCGAAAGATGTTGTCCGAAATGCACGCCAAGGACTACAGGCCGGACCTTGTATTGGGCGTGGGACGAGGCGGCTCGATCCTGGCCGGAATGCTCGCCGGGAACCTGGGGCATCTTCCACTCGCGGTGTTGGACACGGTGATCGATCACTCTGGCGGTATCAGCCGAGTTACCTTCAGGTTTCCCGATTGCTGCCCCACCCTTCGCGATAAGCGAGTGCTGGTCGTGGTGGGAGAGCTTTATTCCGGCGAGGACTTGCGCCACGCGATTCAGTTCGCGCGGCGGAGAAAGCCCAGCGAGATCAAGACCGCTTCGCTGCTGACCCATCCGGCGGCCTCGGTGCGGCCCGATTTCGTCGGCTTGGAATCTGCGAAGCCGCTTTCGGCCCCATGGCGCATCTCAGATGAATACAAGGTCAAACGGGTGTGATCATGGTCGATCTTCCACAGGCGATCTCCCGACCGATCACCAAAGACCTCGAGATCCGCAGGGCGACGCCCGATGACCTTGGGGAGGTCCTTCGACTTCTCTCGCAGATGCACGACGAGCCGACTGACAGCTATGGCGCTGTCTCCGGGGAGACCTTTCACGCGATTCTACGCGACCCCGCCCGCGCCCTTCTCGTTGCAGTTCGTAACGAGAGCGTCTCAGGCACTCTCGATCTCTTCGTAATGGAAAACCTGACGCGGGGTGGGCGCCCATGGGCGGGCATTGAGAATTTGGTCGTGGACGCCGAAAGCCGTCGGGAAGGGATCGCGAGCGCGTTGATCCAGACCGCATTGGACCTGGCCAGGGAGGTCGGCTGCTACAAGGTTCAGCTTGTCTCGCACGAGCGTCGCAGTGCCGCCCACGACCTATATCGACGTGCCGGCTTCGAGGTGCCCGTCCGCGGCTATCGCCGTTACCTCTAGATGTTCGTCACCGATCGGCGAATGACGCGCGGATGGGGCCTGATCGTTTCCGGGGTCGCGATGGTGCTTCTGCTCCTGGCGATGTCGCCGGCGGAGGACCGGATGCAGGAGAACGGGCCGGGGATGGTCCCGTTCGAGCTGAGCGGCGGCCAGGACCGGGCCGACGAGATCCTGGGCGAATGGGGCGATGAGGGGCAGGATGCCGCTCGGGAGCAGCTCTGGATCGACTTCGGCTTCCTGCTCGCCTACGGGACGTTCCTGACGCTTGCCGTTGCGGCCGTTCGCGACCTTGCCAGGGATCGGGGGTGGCGGCGCCTGGCGGCGATCGGCGGCGTGGTCGTCTACTGCGGCGCCCTCGGGGCCGGGTTCGACGCCCTGGAGAACGTCTGCCTGCTGCTGACGCTCGGGGGAAGCGGGGCTGCCTTGCCGCTGCTGGCGACGATCTTCGCCTCCTGCAAGTTCTTCCTCCTGGCCACGGCGATCGTCTATCTGGTCGCCGGGCTGGGGACGCGCCTGGTCGGCCGCGGTCCCGCCGCGCAGCCGTCGTAGCCGCCTCCCCCTAGACGACCGTCTGCTGCAGGAGGGCGCCGACGAGCCCACAGCCCAGGACCACGTAGAGCACGGTCAGCTTGCCGTGCCAGCGCAGCAGGGCGAGGAAGGCGGCGACGGCCAGGATGGCGGTGTAGGCGTCGACGACGCTGGTCTCGACGATTTCGACGGTGACGGCGGCGATCAGGCCGATCACGCCGGCGGCGACGCCGAGCAGGAAGGGGCGGACCCGCGGGTTCTCCGCCACGGCGACGAAGAAGCGGTGGAAGAAGATCGGGAAGACGAAGGCGGGCAGGAAGATCCCCAGGGTCATCGCGAGGGCGCCGACGGTGCCGCCGGCGATGTAGCCGACGAAGGTGGAGAAGATCACCAGCGGCGCCGGCAGGATGCCGCCGATCGCCAGCCCGTCGACGAACTGGCTGTCGGTCAGCCAGTGGTGTTCGACCACCGCCCCCTGCTGCAGGAACGGGATCACGGTGAAGGCGCCGCCGAAGGTCAGCAGCCCCGCCTTCAGGCCCTCGAGGAAGATCTCCGCCGTGAGCGAGAGGGTGACGCCGCCGGCGACGACCGCCAGCACCGCCATCCCCGGCGAGAGCGAGCTGGCGCGGCCGATCCAGCCGCGGGCGTTGGTCCGCAGCTCGTAGACCAGCCCCGCCCCCAGCAGCACCAGCACGAAACTCGCCGAGGCGAACGCGGTCAGGACGAAGGCCGCGACCGCGATCGCCGCCAGCCAGGCGTCGGTGACGAAGGTCCCGCTGAGCCTCACCACCGCCCGCAGGACGATCGCCCCGACCGCGGCGCTGAGCCCGTAGAACAGCTCCCCCAGGTGTCCGGCCAGGTTCGCCTCCACGTAGAGGACCGAGAGGCCGAGCATCAGCAGAAAGCCGGGCAGCATGAAGCCGAGGCCGGCCAGGAAGCCGCCCAGCCTGCCCCCGCGCATGCGGCCGAAGTAGACGCAGAGCTCGTGCGCCTCCGGGCCCGGCAGCACCTGGTAGACGGCCAGCGTCTTCTTGAAGGTCTCCGCGGAGACCCAGCCCTCCTCGTCGACGCACTCGCGCTTGATCATCGCGATCTGCGCCGCCGGCCCGCCCCAGGCGAGGGCGCCGAACCTGAGGAAGCGGAGGAAGATCGAGCGGCGCGGTTCGGGCAAGGCGGGAATTGTGCCGCCTTGCCCGCCGCGGGGCGCCGCCGTCAGCCGGCCTGCTGGGCCAGCAGCTCGTCGAGCCGGTTGAAGGTCTCGTTCATCCCCTTCTCCATCCCGGACTCGATCATCCCGTCGCGTTCCTCGGTCGTGTAGAAGATCGAGGTCGAGGTGACCCTGGTGCGCTCGCCGAGGTCCTCGAACTCGGCGGTGTCGACCGAGACGTAGCCGGGCATCCCGTCCCATTCGAAGGTCTGGGAGATCCGCTCCGGCGCGGTGACCTCGCGGAAGACGCCGCGGAAGATCGTCTCGCTGCCGTCCGAGTTGCGGCAGATGTAGCGCCAGAAGCCGCCGGTCCTGGCGTCGAGCTCCTCGACGATCGTGGTCGTGCCGTAGGGCCCCCACCACCGCGGGACCAGCTCCGGGTTGGTGTAGGCATCGAAGACGCGGTCGCGCGGCGCCTCGAAGCAGCGCTCGACGTGGATCTCGCGCTCCTTCGGGGTGGTCGTGACCGCCTTGTAGGTGGCCTCTGCGTCGTTCATCGTGAGTCTCCTTTCGTGCGCTCGAGGAAGTCCTCGAGCCGGTCGAACCGCTCCTCCACCATCCGCCGGTAGGAGTCCATCCACCCCTGCAGGTCCTCCAGGCGCCTGGGCCCGAGGCTGCAGCGGCGCGTCCTCCCCACCTTCTCGGTGCTGACGAGGCCGGCTTCCTCCAGCACCCGCAGGTGCTTCTTCATCCCGGTCAGGGAGATGCCGGCCGGCGTGGCCAGTTCGGTCACGGTGGCGACGCCCTGGCGGCCGAGCCGCTCGACGACTTCGCGTCGAGTCGGGTCCGCCAGCGCGGCGAGGGTTCGATCCAGGGATTGATACTGAACCATGTGGTTCAATATAGCAGGAGGATCCGGCGGCCGCTGCCTCTAACTTTGCGGCGATGGCAGCGGTCCTCGACGACGTCCTCCAGCCTGGCCTGCGGGTCGTCTTCTGCGGCACCGCCGCCGGCACCGCCTCTGCTCGGGCCCGCGCCTATTACGCCGGCCCCGGCAACGCCTTCTGGAAGACGCTGCACCGAACCAGGCTGACGCCGGCCCAGCTGGCGCCGGTCGAATTCGCGCGCCTGCCGGAGTTCGGGATCGGCCTCACCGACATCTGCAAGGTCCTCTACGGCGCCGACGAGGAGGTCGGGACGGGGGAGTTCGACGTCTCCGGCCTGCAGGCGCGGATCGCCGCGGCCGAACCGGCCAACCTCGCCTTCAACGGCAAGAACGCGGCCCGCGGCGCGCTCGAACGCGACGTCGCCTTCGGTCCCCAGGAGGAGCAGATCGGCGGCGCCGCGGTCTGGGTGCTGCCCTCGACCTCGGGAGCGGCGCGGCGCTTCTGGGACATCGGCCCCTGGGAAGAGCTGGCCCGCTCCGTCGAGGCCTGAGCCGGCCCCCAAAAAGCAAAACCGGCCGCACTAGGCGGCCGGCTGCTTGAAGATCCGTCCCCCAACGGACCCACATACATAGAGAATCTCTCCTCCCTATGGCGACCCCAGAAGCGCGGGCCTGACGACCGTTGCTCCGTCTGACCGTCACCGGAGAGATCCCGGGCAATCTATTCGATTGCGCCGATTGAATCAATCGTCAAAATTAGTTAGAACCGAGCTTTACCCCGCTCGGCTCAGGCACGCTGCGCAGCGGGAGTCTCGGCGAGCACCCGCTCGGCGACCGACTCCCCGGTCAACCCGACCTCGGCCCGCAGCAGCGCCGGCTTGCCGTGGGTGACGTAGCGGTCCGGCAAGCCGATCCGCAGCACCCGGGCCCGCTCCGCCGGGCTCTCCGCGAAAGCGTCCTCGAGGTGCTCGAGCACGGCCGAGCCGAAGCCGCCCGACAGCACGTTCTCCTCGATCGTCACCACCAGGTCGTGTTCGCGGGCCAGCCGCTCGGCCAGCTCCGCGTCGATCGGCTTGGCGAAGCGAGCGTCGGCGACGGTCGCCCGCAGCCCGTGCGCGGCCAGGATCGCCGCGGCCTCACGGGCGACCGCGACGCCGTAGCCGTACCCGAGCAGCGCCACCCGCTCGCCCTCCTCGAGCACCTCGCCGGTGCCGATCGGGACCAGCTGCGGCCGCGCCGGCAGCTTCGCGCCCTCGGCCGAGCCGCGCGGGTATCGCAGCGCCGCCGGACCGTCGTGGGCGATGGCGGTGTGGAGCATGTGGACGAGCATCGCCTCGTCGCGCGGCGCCATCACCACCACGTTCGGGACCGGCAGGAAGTAGGAGACGTCGAAGGCACCGTGGTGCGTGGGCCCGTCGTCCCCGACCAGGCCCGCCCTGTCCAGCGCGAAGGTGACGTCGAGCTCCTGCAGGCAGACGTCGTGGATGATCTGGTCGTAGGCGCGCTGGAGGAAGGTCGAGTAGATCGCGCAGACAGGCTTCGCGCCCTGCAGCGCCAGCCCGGAGGCGAGCAGCACCGCGTTCTGCTCGGCGATGCCGACGTCGTAGTACTGGTCGGGGCGCTCGTCGGCCAGCTTCTGCAGGCCGGTCCCCCCCGCCATCGCCGCGGTGATCCCGATCACTCGCGGGTCGGCCTCGGCCTCGGCGACGATCGCGTCGGCGAAGACCTGCGTGTACTGCCGCGGCGCCCCCGCAACAGGAGGCTCCTCCAGCATCTCCGGCGCAATCGCATCAGGCGCATCCGTTTCCGTCACCGGCACCGGCACCGGCCGATGGGCCGATTTGTCGCCATTGGCTCGACTTATCGGCCCGTCGGCGGCGGGTTTGCCGTCGACGATCGAGTTGGGCTTGGCCGCGTGCCATTTCTCCATCGAGGCGAGGCCGCCCTCTTCGGCCGGCGCGAAGCCCTTGCCCTTGACGGTGTGGATGTGGACGACGACCGGCCGTTCGGCCTCGAACGCCTCCGACAGCGCCTGGCGCAGCGCGTGCACGTCGTGGCCGTCGATCACCCCCATGTAGGCGAGGTCGAGCTCCTCGAAGAGCAGGCCCGGGGCCCAGTAGGCCTTGATCGCGGCCTTGATCTCCGGCCCGAGCCGCTCGATCCGCCTCCCCAGGCCCAGCGGCAGCCTGGAGAGCCGGTCCTCCACCCCCTCGCGGGCGTGGAACAGGCGCGGGTTGAGCCGGATCCGGTTGAAGTAGCGCGAGAGGGCGCCGACGTTGGGGGAGATCGACATCCCGTTGTCGTTGAGGACGACCACGATTGGCGTCTGCAGGCCGCCGGCGGCGTGCAGCGCCTCGTAGGCGACGCCGCCGGTGAGGGCGCCGTCGCCGATCACGGCGGCGACCCGGCCGTCCTCGCCGATCCCCTTGCGCATCGCCTCCTTCAGACCGACCGCGTAGCCGATCGAGGTCGAGGCGTGGCCGGCCCCCATGATGTCGTGCTCGGACTCGGCGATCGAGCAGAACGGGGCCAGGCCCTCGTACTGGCGGATCGTGGGCAGCTGCTCGCGCCGCCCGGTCAGGACCTTGTGCGGGTAGGACTGGTGGCCGACGTCCCAGAGGACCTTGTCCCGCGGCGAGTCGAGCAGGCTGTGGAGGGCGACGGCGAGCTCGCAGGTGCCGAGGTTGGCGCCGAAGTGGCCGCCGATCTCGCCGATCGTGTCGATGATGTATGTGCGCATCTCCTGCGCCACCTGCTGCAGCTGCTCGTCGTCGAGGCCGTGCAGGTCGGAGGGGCCGTCGATCGCGGCCAGGAGATGCTCGGTGTGGTCGTCTTCGCTGCCCTGGGTGGGGGGCTTGTCGCTCATTCGTTCCTCGTGAAGATGTAGTCGGCTATGCGGCCCAGGTCCTCGGTCGCCCCGGTCGCCTCGGCCAGCACCGCTCTCGCCTTGGCGTGGGACTCGGCGGCCAGCTCGCGGGCTCGGTCGAGCCCGAAGAGGCTGACGTAGGTGAGTTTTCCATGTCGCTCGTCGCTTCCATGTGGCTTGCCGAGCTGCTCGTCGCTCTCGGTCACGTCGAGGATGTCGTCGACGATCTGGAAGAGGACTCCCAGCTCGCCGGCAAAACGGCGATAGGCAATTGTCTCAGGTTCGCCCAGCCCCTCGAGGATCAGCACGACGCCGACGCTGGCGGCGATCAGCCGGCCGGTCTTCAGCACGTGCAGGGCTCGCAGCCCCCGAGCGCCGCTCTCGGCCCCGACCACGTCGACGTACTGGCCGCCGACCATGCCGTCGACGCCGGTGGCGCCGGCCAGCTCGGCCATCGCCGCCAGCACCCGGGCGGGATCGCCGGGCTGCTGACAGAAGAGCCGCACCGCCTCGGCGAAGAGCCCGTCGCCGGCGAGGATCGCGACGTCCTCGCCGAACTTCACGTGCGAGGTCGGCAGGCCGCGCCGCAGCACGTCGTCGTCCATCGCCGGCAGGTCGTCGTGGATCAGCGAGTAGGTGTGGATCAGCTCGATCGCGCTGGCGACCGGCAGGAAGCCCTCCGGGTCGGCGCCGAGGGCGCGGGCGGTGGCGAGCGCGAGGACCGGGCGCACGCGCTTGCCGCCGGCCAGCAGCGAGTAGCGCATCGCCTGCTCGAGGCCGGCGGTCGGCTCGGCCTCGGAGAAGCGCAGCTGGGCCAGGGCCTCGTCGACCAGGGCGCGCAGGTCCTCTGGATACGTCGACGCCGGGCCGGCGCTCACTCGGCGTTCGCCGCTTCCCGCGCCTGGCGATTGGCCTCCTCGACCGCCTCCGCCGAGAGGTCGGCGGCCTCGGCGGCCAGCTCGGCGGCGCGCTCGTCGCCCCCCTCCTCGGCCCCGAGCTCGGTCGAGATCTGCCGCAGGCGCTCGGCGATCTCGCGCAGGCGGCTCACTGCGCCGGCTCCCGCTCGCGCACGATCGCGCCGAGGATGCCGTTGACGAACTTGGGCGCGTCGGCGCCGCAGTACTCCTTGGCGATCTCGACCGCCTCGTCGATCGCGACCTCGAACGGGACCTCCCCGTGTTCGATCTCATAGAGCGCCACCCGCATCACGTTCAGCTCCAGGGGCGCGATCCGGTCGACGGTCCAGCCCTTGGCGTAGGCGGCGATCACCTCGTCGAGCTCTTCGCGCTCGGCGTCGACGCCCTCGGCCAGCTCACGGGTCAGCGGCCGGGCCTCGGCGATCAGCTCCGCCAGCGGGCGGCCGGTTACGTCGCGCTGATAGCTGGCGAAGACGGCGTCGCGGCGTTGGTCGGATCGGCGCATCGGTCCATTCTCCCGCCTCAGGCGCGGGAGACGTACTCGCCCGTGCGGGTGTCGACCCGGACGGTCTCGCCCTCCTCGATGAAGAGCGGCACCTGCACGATGACGCCGGACTCCAGCGTCGCCGGCTTGTTGCCGCCGCCGGAGGCGGTGTCGCCCTTGAGGCCGGGGTCGGTCTGGGTGACCTTCATCTCGATCGCGCCCGGCACCTGCACGTCGCTGGGCTGTTCGTCGACGAAGAGGACGTCGACCTCGGAGTTCGGCAGCACCCAGCGCATCGCCTCGCCGAGGGCGCCGCTGGGGATTTCGATCTGCTCGTAGTCGCGGTTGTCCATGAAGACCGCCGCGTCGCCGGAGTCGTAGAGGTACTGCATCTTGCGCGACTCGGTGTGGACCGGGCGGAACTTCTCGCCGGCGCGGAAGGTTTTGTCGATCACCGAGCCGTCCTCGATCCGGCGCAGCTTGGTCCGCACGAAGGCGCCGCCCTTGCCCGGCTTGACGTGCTGAAACTCGATGATCTTCCAGATCTTGCCGTCGATCTCGATGTGGTTGCCGTTCTTGAACTGGTTCGTGCTGATCACGGCGGCGAATCCTAGAGGGCGGCGAGGCGGGCCAGCGCCTGCTCGGGGTCGGGGAAGACCTCGCCACGGACGAAACGGTCGTCGGCGACCTCCCAGATCCAGGCCATCGGCATGTCGCGGATGCCGTGCTCGCGGCTGCGCACGTAGGCGCGGCCGCGGATCAGCAGCGAATCGTCCCAGCGCTCCACCGTCCCCGCCGAGATCACGAGCTCTTCCCAGGCCCGGTCGACGTCGTCGAGGTAGTCGTGCAGGCCCTCCGGCCCGACGTAGGGAGCGGCGCGGCCGACCGCCTCGGCGGTGCCCACCGGGTAGAAGCCCATGTTCTCGTCGCAGACGGCGATGATCTCCTCGGCGTCGCGCAGGTTGAACCCCTCGAAGAGCCGGGCGACCAGCTCGCGGTCCGCGGCGGAGGCCGGCCGCTCGACCGGCGCGGTCGGGGCGATCGCGAGGATCGCGGCGTCGTCGTCGTTGCTGCCGGCGCCGAACTCGTGCAGGGCACTCTCGAGCTTCTGCACGGCGAGGGCCGGGCTCGAGACCCCCGCCAGCTGCTCGTGCAGGCGGCGCTCGCCGAAGCGCTCGCCCTCGCCCTCGGCGTCGGTGACCCCGTCGGTGACGACGACGAGCTGCTGGCCGGGGCGCACGTCGATTCGCTGGACCTCCCAGGTGGCGTCGCCGAAGGCGCCGAGCACCGGCGCCGAGGCCGCGGCCTCGGCGACCGAGTCGCCATCGATCAGCAGGGGCGCCGGGTGGCCGGCGATGGCCACTCGCAGCGGCCGGCCCGGATCTTCGTCGATCGCCATCGCGGCGACGCTGCAGAGGGCGGCGCCCTGGCGGGTCAGCAGGGCGCGGTTGAGCGTTTCCAGCGCGATCACCGGATCGCCGGTCAGCGCGGCGGCCGCGCGCAGGGTGTAGCGGGCGAGGGCGGTGACCGAGGCGGCCTGGGCGCCGCGGCCGGTGACGTCGCCGATCGCCACCATCCAGCCGCCGGCGATGCGGAAGGCGTCGTAGAAATCGCCGCCGATCTCGTTCTCGGCCCCCGCCGGCCGGTACATCGCCGCCACCGACCAGCCTGGTATGTGCGGCAGCTGCGGCGGCAACAGGCCGCGCTGCAGGGTCTCGGCGATCTCGGCCCGTTCGCGCTGGCTGCGCTCGAGGTCGGAGAAGAGGCCGGCGTTATCGAGGGCGAGGGCGACGCGGCCGGCGAGGATGCCGGCGAAGTGGGCGTCCTCGGGACCGAAGCGACGGCCGGAGTGGCTGACCCCGACCGAGAGCATCCCGGTCGGCCTCCCCCGCGCCCGCAGCTCGACGGCGACGAAGGAGTGGACGCCGATCGCCAGCAGGAACTCGAGGTCGCGCTCGTCCTCGGCGGCGTCCCGCAGGTCGGACTCGGTCACGCGCTCGAAGAATTTCGGCTCTTGCCGACCCTTCGAGCCGGCGCTCACCAGGCGCTCCTGGAGGATCGGCTTGCGCTCGAGCAGACCCTTCTCGATCGCCTCCCCCCCGGGGCCGGTGACACGGACCGCGGCACGCCGAATCTGCCCTTTCTCGATGACGTCGATCATGCAGAAGTCGCCGAGATCGGGGACGAGGATCTCGGTGATGGCGTCAAGCGTCTCGTCCAGCGAGCGGTCTCCGTCGGCAACTGAGGCGAGATCGTCGAGAATCTGGAAGCGGCGGTCGGCGAGGGCCAGGCGCGACTGATAGCCGACCATCATCGCGACCAGGCCCGCGAGGGCCAAAACCGCGACCCCGATCGCGATCCAGCTCACCGCTCCATTCCTCTCTGCGCACCCACTACCGAGATGAGCGTAGCGAGATCTCACGTCCGAGTGCCCGGGCACGTTTAGTTGACATGAACCGCACGGAGATCGAGTTCGATGCCGACGGCGAGCGCTGCGCCGCCTGGCTCTACAGCCCGGCCGGGGGCGCCGCCGCGGCGGCGATCGCGGTCATGGCGCACGGCCTCTCCGGCACCCGGCGCGACGGGCTCGGCCCGTTCGCCGAGCGTTTCGCGGCGGCGGGGATCGCGGCCCTGGTCTTCGACCACCGCGGCTTCGGCGACAGCGACGGCGAGGAGGACCTCTTCGAGCCCAAGCGCCAGCTCGAGGACTGGCGGGCGGCGATCGCACACGCCCGCTCGCTCCCCGGGATCGACCCAGACCGCGTCGCCACCTTCGGCTCCTCGATGGGCGGCGGCAACGCGCTCGCGGCGGCGGCGGCCGACCGGCGCGTCGCGGCGGCGATCAGCCAGGTCCCATTCCTCGACATGGCGCGCCAGGCGCATCGCTCCTCCCCCCGCGTGACCGCGCGGATGCTGACCGCGGCGCTGCGCGGCCGCCACCTGCCGGCGGTCGGCCAGCCGCACGAGGCCGCCTTCATCAACGCGCCGGGCGGCGAGGAGGGCTGGCGCCGCGTGGTCGCCGGCGGCGAGGACTCGCGCTGGCGCAACCGCGTCTCCTCGCGCTGGCTGCTCGGCGCGCCGTACCGGCCGTCGCGCCACGCGGCCGGACTGCACTGCCCCTGGCTCGTCTGCGTCGGCGAGGCCGACCGCGTCGCCCGTCCCGGTCCCGCCATCGCCGCCGCCCGGCGCGCCCCGCTCGGCGAGCTGCGCACCTATCCCGGCGTCGATCACTTCGACGTCTACGACGGGCCCGAGCACGAGGCGGTCCTCGCCGATCAGCTTGCCTTCCTGCGCCGCCACCTCTGAGACCTCTGAGGCGAATCCGTCCGACCAGATCGTCAATTTGCGGTTGACACGAAGAGGCGTGCAGTGACCGACACCCTGAGCAAGCCGAAGCCGCAAGAACTCCGTCCGGTAATTGGGCGAACCCGTCGACCGATGCCGGGCGATATCGCTCTGCCCGCGGTCGGGCGGAGCGAGAATCTGAATATCCTGCCGGGGGGCTTCTTCGACGCACTTCTCTCCCAGCGCGAGCCCGAGACGACGAGATGAACAGGCGGCAGCAGAAACCGAGCGAGATGCCGGCGATCGGCGCAAGTGGGGCAACCGGAATCCTGCCCAACGGATATTTCGCGAGGCTGCTGGCCGGCAGCTCCGCGGCGCTTCCCCAAGCTACTCCAGTGCACCGACCTCTCTCCGCACCGTCGCGGAAACGCGCCACGACGCGCTAAGCGACTCCGAGGTCTTTCAGGTTGGCGACCGCGGCCTTCTCCATTTCCGGCTGCGTGCCGCTGAAATAGAGCTCGAAGTTGCGCGAGCGGACCCCTTCGAAGCGCCCGACCTTCACGCCGGCCTCTTTGAAGAGGACTTCGCCGTGGGCGTCGGGGTACGCCTCGATGTAGACGACCTCGCGGATGCCCGCGTGGATGATCTTCTCGGCGCAGAGCATGCACGGAAAGGTGGTCGCGTAGAGGCAGGCTTCGCTCAGGTCCCGGTCGCCGGCGTTGATCAGGGCCCGCTCCTCGGCGTGCAGGGCGGTGCACCACTTCATCGCCCGGTCGGGGAAGAAGGCCGAGTCGAGTGACTTCTCGCAATTGGGACAGCTCCAGGGAATGAAGAGGTCCGAGGGGATGGGCGCCGAGCAATAGGGGCACTTCGCGCCCGCCAGCGAAAGCTCGTGGAACCTCTCGACGCGCACGATGTCTCGGTAGCAGGTCTCGAATTGCTCGATACACGGCTTCAGGCCGGTCGGGTTCTCGTTATAGCCGCTGGCCAGCGGCTCCGAATCGATCGCGACCATGCAGCCGACCTGGCGTTTCACGCACTTGGAGCCGTGGGAGGCGGCGTAGGCGGCGTTCATCAGCATCTCCTGCGGGGTGGCGAAGCGGTGCGACCTCCCTTCGACCAGCGCCGCGTAGCTCCGCAGGCGCTTCCCGAACTCTCGCTTCCACGTCGTCGTCTGCTTCATGTTGGGCAGCAGCACGTCGGCGAGGTCGACGCACCGGTTCACCTGCTGGCCGTAGTTCTCGCTCTCCCCCTGGTCTCGCTGGTCAAGCTCGTAGAACTGCGCCCAGTTCATGCTCGAGCCCTGGCGGTTGAACCGGACTTTGGTGTCGGCGACTATCGCGAAGAGGGAAAAGCGCTCCCCCAGGGCGTGCCGAAGCCACCTGACCTCCCCGAGGTTGCGGATTCCGTCGATCGCGATCCTGGTTGCCTCCGGGCGCTCGCTCAGGATCGCCCCGAGCCCACGAACCACGAGCGCGGCGTTGCCCTCGTCGTGGCGGATCCGGTTGCCGAGGTCCTGCAGCGCGTCGCGGTCGTCGTCGCCGAGCAGATCGTGGAGAAAGTCCGAAAGCTTGAGGCGGACGTAGGGCGGGTGCTTCTGCTCGGCGGCCTCGGCCTCCAGCAGCTGCGCCGCCGTCGAGCAGCCGGAGCCGAAGGGGCCGGTGAGGCCGATCACGAAGATCCCTCGCTCCCTCGCCTTCGTCTCGACCTGGTCGGCAGTGAGGAGCGGCGCCGGGATCTCTCTCGCGCGATTGCCGCCTCCCGCCTCGTCTGACTGCCCGAGACCCCTTGCCATCTTCACTCCCCTTGCCGCGACCGCTGGGATCCAGCTGCCGCCGACGTTTGCCGTTCCGATACCCGAACCGAATCGTACCGGCGGCGGCTCAGCTCGCCGCGGAATCCGAGCGTTCCGCCGCGGTGCTGGTCGTCAGGCTCGCCGCGGGGCCGCCGCCGAGGACGCGACGGACCAGGCCCGGGGCGAGGATGCGGACGACCGCGGCGAGCGCGTAGGGGCGCGGCACGTAGCGCTCGGCCTTGCCGCCGGGGCCGGCCTCGTAAATCGCCTGCGCGACCTTCTCCGGCTTGGAGACGACCCAGCGGGTGATCGCCTTCTCGCGCAGCTCGGTGGCGGGAAAGCCCTCGGTGGCGACGAAGCCGGGCAGGACCATGCCGACGTGTACGCCATGGGGCCGCTCCTCGGCGTAGAGCGAGTCGGTCCAGCCGATCAGGGCGAACTTGCTGGCCGAGTAGGCGCCGGTGCGGGCGCGGGAGACGCGGCCGGCGGTGCTGGCGACGTTGACGATCGCGCTCGGGGCCGAGGCCCGCAGTAGCGGCAGCAGCTCCTCGGTGAGGCGGACGACGGCGTCGAAGTTGAGCTCCATGTGGCGCTGGACGTTGGCGTAACCGGTCTCGCCGAAGCTGCCGCGCCAGGCGCCGCCGGCGTTGTTGACGAGCAGGTCCAGGCCCTCGTGGTTGGCCTCGAGGTGGGCACGGACCCGGGCGGGGGCGTCGGCGTCGGTGAGGTCGACGGCGACATAGGTCGCCCGGCAGGGCAGCGACTCGGCCAGCTCGTGCAGCAGCTCCTCCCGCCGCGCAACCAGGATCAGCTCCATCCCCGGCTCGCGCGCGAGCCTGATCGCGGTCGCCTTGCCGATCCCCGTCGACGCCCCCGTCACAATCGCGACACTCATCCGCGCAGGTTATTCCACCCCTCCAGGGGCGCGTCCGACTTCAAGGGGCCATAGGGACCCCTCGGCTCAGACACCCCCGCTGGGGAGTTGCGAGGATTGACCGATGCCGGACGACTCAGCAACGCACTCGCGTCTGGGGGCGATGCGGCGCGAGGGCGAGCGGGTGACGCCGCTGGAGCTCTTCTTCGACCTCGTCTTCGTGTTGGCGATAACCCAGTGCACGGCGCTGATGTCCCACCACCCGAGCTGGTCGGGGATCGCGCAGGGACTGCTGGTGCTGGGCGTCCTCTGGTGGGGCTGGGTCGGCTACTCCTGGCTGACCAGCGTCCTCGACCCCGAGGAAGGCGCGGTGCGGCTGGTGATGTTCGCGGCAATGGCGGCGATGCTGATCGTCGCCCTCTGCGTGCCCGAGGCCTTCGGCCACCTCGGACTCACCTTCGCCCTCGCCTTCGGCGCCTTCCGGGTCGCCCACATCGCCCTCTTCATGCTCGCCAGCCCCGACGACGAGGCCCTCCGCCACTCGGTTCTCGGCCTCGCCGTCAGCACCGCGATCGGGGTCTCGGTGCTGGCCGCCGCCTCGCTCTTCGACGGCTTCGCCCAGGGCGCGCTGTGGGCGCTGGCCATCTTCCTCGACATGGCCGGCCCCTACTTCTTCGGCGCCGACGGCTGGAAACTGGTCCCCGGCCACTTCGCCGAGCGCCACGGGCTGATCGTCATCATCGCCCTCGGCGAGTCGATCGTCGCGATCGGGGTCGGGGCGGCCGGCGCGCTCGACCTCGGGATCGGCACCGTCGCCGTGCTCGGCGTCGCCCTGGCGGCGGCGCTGTGGTGGACCTACTTCGACGTCGTCGCCCTGATCTCGGCCAAACGGCTAGGCGAAGCCGAGGTCGGCCGCAAGCAGAACGAGCTTGCCCGCGACTCCTACTCCTACATCCACCTGGCGATGGTCGCCGGCATCGTCCTGCTCGCCTTCGGCCTCAAGGTGACGATCGCCCACGACGGCGAGCACCTGCACGCCGTGCCCGCCTTCGCCCTGCTCGGCGGCGTCGCGATCTACCTCTTCGGCCTCGTCGCCTTCCGCTACCGCCACATCCACACCGTCAACCGCAAACGGCTGGGGGTCGGGATCGTGCTGCTGATCCTGATCCCGGTCGCGACCGCGGTGCCGGCGCTGATCTCCCTGGCCGTCGTCGACGTACTGGTCTGGACCATGATCGCCTTCGAGCACCGCGGCTACGGCGAGGGGCGGGCCCAGTTCCGCCGCGAAGCCGCCGCCGCCCACACCTGATTTCATGTCCCCGGAACGGACGTACGTTCGACTTCGACATACTGCCAAACCTTGAGCAGGACACCCGAACTACTCGACAACCTTCTCCGCGCCGGAGCGCCGTCCGGCTACGAGGGCCCGGCCGCCGCCGTCTGGCGCGAGGCCGCTTCCTTCGCCGAGCTCAGCAGCGACGGGCTCGGCTCCTCGATCGCCCGCGTCGGCGACGCCTCGCCCCTGCTTGCGGTGGTCGGCCACATCGACGAGATCGGGCTGATCGTCGTCCACGTCGACGAGAAGGGCTTCCTCTGGTTCGCCCCGGTCGGCGGCTGGGATCCCCAGATCCTGGTCGGCCAGCGGGTCGAGGTCCGCGGCAAGGACGGCCCCGTGCTCGGCGTCGTCGGCCGCAAGCCGATCCACCTGCTGGAGCCCGACCAGCGCAAGAAGGTGGTCGAGCTGAAGGGACTCCACATCGACATCGGCGCCGCCGACCGCGAGGAGGCGGAGGCGCTGATCCGGGTCGGCGACCCGGTCGTGATCGCCGCCGAGCCGATGCCGGTCGCCGGCGATCGCCTCGTCTCCCGCGCGATGGACAACCGCCTCGGCGCCTACGTCGCCCTGGAGAGCCTGCGCCGCGCCCACGAGCGCGGCGAGATGGCCGGCTCCTTCGCCGCCGTCGCCGCCGTGCAGGAGGAGATCGGCCTGTTCGGCGCCCGCACCGCCGCCTTCGAGGTCCGGCCCGACATCGCCGTCGCCGTCGACGTCACCCACGCGACCGACGCGCCGGGGGTCGACGAGAAGGAGATCGGCAGCCACCCGCTCGGCTCCGGCCCGGTGATCGGCCGCGGCTCCACCCTCTCGCCCAAGGTCTTCGAGCTGCTGGTCGAGACCGCCGAGGCGGAGGGGATCGAGCACTCGATCAGCGCCAGCGGCCGCGGCACCAGCACCGACGCCGACGTGCTGCAGATCTCCCGCGCCGGCATCCCCACCGGGCTGGTCTCGATCCCGCTCCGCTACATGCACTCGCCGGTCGAGATGGTCGACCTGCGCGACGTCGAGGCGGCGGTGGAGCTGCTCGCCGCCTTCGCGGTCGGCCTCCAGGCCGACGTCGACCTCAGCCGCTAGAGGGGGCGCGCTTCGGCCACCGGCCGAGCGACGCGCCCGATCGAGCCGTCGACGAAGACGACGTCGCGACCGCTGGCCTTGGCGGCGTAGAGGGCGGCGTCGGCGCGGGCGACGAGGTCGTCGGTGTCGACGGCGCTTGGCGCGGAGACGGCGACGCCGATGCTGACGGTCACCATGGTTCCGACCGGCCGGCGCTCGCGCACCGCCGCGCGGAGGCGCTCGGCGATCTCGATCGCGTCCGCCTCCCCGGCGCCCGGGAGGATCACCAGGATCTCCTCGCCGCCGACGCGGTAGATCGTGTCGCCCGCCTGCAGGGTCGCCCGCATCGTGTAGGCGACCTCCTGGAGCACGGCGTCGCCGGCGGCGTGCCCAAGCTGGTCGTTGACGCGCTTGAAGTGATCGAGGTCGCAGAGCAGCAGCGCGTGCGAGAGGCCCTCCGCCGGTTCGCAGGGCTGCCCGTTGAGCTCGCCCAGGCGCTGCTCGAGGGCGTTGCGGTTGAAGAGCCCGGTGAGCGGGTCGAGGGTCGAGCGGCGCCGGTGGGCGCGCTCGGATTCGACCAGGGCGCCGGAGAGGATCACGGTGCTGACGATCAGCGCCGCCGCCGCGACCAGCGACTGCCGATGTTCGACCGCGGCGGCGGAGTCCGGCAGGACCGCGCAGGCGAGGAACATCGCGAGGATGTAGAGGGTGCCGAAGACCATCCCCCGCGGCTCGAAGCGGAAGCCCAGGGTCACGGCGGGCAGAGCCAGCCAGATCAGGACCGGGCTGGTGGCGCCGCCGGTCAGCAGCACCGCCGCGGCCAGCATCGCCGGCAGCGCCGCCCAGGCGCCGGCGATCCAGATCGCCGGGTGGTCGGAGGTGCGCATGAAGCGGTCGGCGACGGCGAAGCCGGCGAGCCCGGCCGCCAGCGGCAGCACCCACCACCAGCCGACGCCGGAGGAGCCGCCGAGGGCGATCGAGAGGGCGAGGATCGCGAAGCAGGCGGTGCGGTAGCGCCGCAGCCGCGTCTCCATGTCGAGCAGGCGCTCGCGGCGGCTCTCCCGGTGGATGGCGACCAGGGTCGCCGGGGACGGCGGGCGCTGGTGGCGCAGGGTGGGCGCGGCGACGTTCACGGACCAGGCATCGGCGCGGCCGGCGACCGACTTGAAACACGGCCGCTGCCTGCCGCTCAGTCGACCAGCTGCAGCTCCTTCGGCAGCCCGCTGAGGTTGTCGAGGCCAGCCGTCGTGACCACGACCAGGTCCTCGATCCTCACCCCCAGCTTCCCCGGCAGGTAGATGCCGGGCTCGACGGTGACGACCTCTCCCGGCGCCAGCGTGTCGTCGGAGCGCAGCGAGAGGCGTGGGCCCTCGTGCACCTCGAGCCCGACGCCGTGGCCGAGCCCGTGGCCGAAGCGCTCGCCGTGGCCGGCGGCCTCGATCACCTCGCGGGCGACCCTGTCCACCGCTCCACCCTCGACGCCGGCTTCGATCGCGCCGAGCGCGGCCAGCTGCGCCTCGAGCACCGTCGCGTAGACCCCGCGTGCCTCCTCCCCGGGCTCGCCGGTCGCGTAGGTGCGGGTGCCGTCGGAGCAGTAGCCGTCGAGCTTGGCCCCCATGTCGAAGACGACCAGCTCGCCGCGGCCGATCTCGCGCTCGCCCGGCTCGGCGTGCGGGAGGGCGCCGTCGGGGCCGGCGGCGACGATCGCGGGGAACGAGGGCTCGGCCCCCAGCGCGCGGATCCGGGCTTCGGCCGCCAGCGCGACGTCGCGCTCGGTCCGCCCCGCGAGCCCTTGCTCGATCGCCCAGCGCCAGACCTCGTCGGCCAGCTCCGAGGCCGCCGCGATCGCCGCCAGCTCGCCCTCGTCCTTGACCCGGCGCAGGGCCTCGACGGCGCCGCCGGCCGGCACCGCCTCGACCCCCTCGGCGAGCTTCTCCCTCAGCTTCGCCAGCGTCCGCACCGACATCTGGTCGTCCTCGAAGCCGACCCTGCCCGCCAGCTGCCCGGCGATGCCGCCGAGCCAATCGTCGGCCACGGTGACCGTCTCCCAGCCGCTCACTTCGGTCGCGGCGCGCTCGGTGTAGCGGAAGTCGGTGAAGAAGAGGCGCAGGTCAGGGCCGCAGACGCAGGCCCCGTTCGAGCCGGTGAAGCCGGTCAGGTAGCGGACGTTGGTCAGGTCGGTGACCAGCATGCGGTCGAGCTCGCGCTCGCCGAGCAGGGCCTCGAGGCGGTCGCCGCGGCCGCGCATCAGGCGCTGACGCCGAGCTCGCCGGCGAGCAGGGTCAGCGCCTCGCGGTAGCCCTCGGCGCCCTGGCCGGAGATCTTCGCCAGGACCAGACCGTCGAAGACGGAATCGCGGCGCCAGTCGTCGCGGGCCTCGACGTCGGAGAGGTGCACCTCCACCGCCGGCAGGCGGGCGACGCCGAGGGCGTCGGCGATCGCGCGGCTGTAATGGGTCCAGGCGCCGGCGTTGAGGATCGCCGCGTCGGCGAGGTCCGGCAGCCGGTGCAGGTACTCGACGAACTCGCCCTCGTGGTTGGTCTGGAAGAACAGCGGTTCGAGGCCCAGCTCGTTGGCCCAGGCCTGGATCTCGTGCTCCAGCTCGCTCAGCGACCTGCCGCCGTAGAACTCGGGGTCGCGCCGCTCGAGGATGTCGAAGTTGACCCCGTGCAGGACGGCGACGCGGTTGCGGGTGCTGCTCATCCGATCAGCTCCTCCACGGCGCTCCTGACCCTAGCGGGGTCGACCAGCTGCCCGACCCGGGGCTCGCCGGGCTCGGAGAGGAGGACGAAGCCGACGCCCGCGGCGGTCCGCTTCTTGTCGCGCTGGAGGGCGTCGAGGGTGGCGTCGACGTCGACCTCCGGGTCGAGCGAGACCGGCAGCTCGAGCCGGCGCAGGACCGCCTCGGTCTGCTCGCGCAGCCCCGGCGCCTCGGAGAGGCGCAGCGCCGCCAGCAGGCCGAGCCCGACCGCCTCGCCGTGGCGGTAGCGGCTGTAGCCGCTGGCGGCCTCGATGGCGTGGCCGACCGTGTGGCCGAGGTTGAGCGCGGCCCGCAGGCCGTCGTCGCGCTCGTCGGCGGCGACCACCTCGCACTTGTAGCGGGCACAGGCGAGGACGACGTCGTCGAGCTCGGTGGGGTCGAGGGCGTCGATCGAGCGCACCCGCTCCCAGAGGGCGCCGCCCGCCAGCAGGCCGGTCTTCAGCGCCTCGACGAAGCCGGCGGCGAGCTCGGCCGGCGGCAGCGTCGCCAGCGCCCCGGTGTCGGCGATCACCGCGGCCGGCAGCTGATAGGCGCCGGCGTAGTTCTTGCCCTCGGGCAGGTCGACGCCGGTCTTGCCGCCGTAGGCGGAGTCGACCTGGGCGACCAGGGTGGTCGGCACCTGCACCACCGGCACCCCACGCTGGTAGAGATGGGCGCAGAGGCCCGCGAGGTCGCCGACGACACCGCCGCCGAGGGCGATCAGGTGATCTTCGCGGGTCATCCCGGCCCGGGCCAGCTCGCGCAGCACCAGCTCCGCCGCCGCCAGGGTCTTCGCGCCCTCCCCCGGGTCCACTTCGACCGCCCCCGCAAGGGGTCCGACGCGATCGGCGTAGAGCGGGCCCACGGCCCGGTCGCTGACGCAGAAGCGGCGCCCCTCCAGCGGCCACCACGCCGCCCCGAGCAGCCCGGGGCCGATCAGCACCGGGTACTCGCCGGAGGAGCTCGTCGCCCACAGTATCTTCGTCCCGGCGGGAAGCTCGGCAAGCGCCTGGATCGCCGGCAGCGCCCGGCGGACGATGTCGCGGTCGCCGCTCGGGACGATCGCGTCGGCCAGCTCCTCGTAGAGGGGCTCGCGCACCGCCATCAGCCGAGCGACGTCGTCGGCGCTGGTCGCCAGAGGGCGGTCGCTGTGGGCGATCCGGCGCCAGGACTCCTCCGCCCCGACCTGCAGCCAGACGACGACGTGGCGGCCGAGGGAGGCGCGGATGCGGGGCGAGAGGACGGAACCGCCACCGAGCGCGATCGCGCCGCCGTCGGCCCGCTCCAGCAGGCCGCTGACGACCTCGGCCTCGCGGGCGCGGAAGCCCTCCTCGCCGTGGCGCTCGAAGGCCTCGGGGATGGTCGAGCCGAGCTCGGCTTCCATCGCCGCGTCGACCTCGATCGTCTCCAGCCCGGCCTCGCGGGCGGCGGCCAGGGCGGTGCTCTTGCCAGCGCCCATGAAGCCGATAAAGACCAGCGCCGGCCTCACCGGATCACCCGCGGAAGTCGATGCGCTGCTTGTAGGCGGCCACGGCGGCGAGGACGTCGTCGATGTGGTCGCCGCCGAACTTCTCGCGGTAGCAGCGGGCCAGGGTCAGCGCCACCATCGCCTCGCCGACCACCGCGGCGGCGGGGACGACGGTCGAGTCGGTGCGCTCGCGCAGCGCCTGCGCCGGCTGCTTGGTCTCGGTGTCGACCGAGCGCAGCGGCTTGGTCAGGGTCGAGATCGGCTTGATCACGGCCCGCACCGAGAGCGGCTGGCCGTTGGTCATCCCGCCCTCGAGCCCGCCCGCGTGGTTGCTTTCGCGGAAGTAGCCGTCCTTCTCGGACCAGAAGATCTCGTCGTGGGCCTCGGAGCCGGGGCGCCCGGCAACGTCCCAGGCCTCGCCGATCGAGACGCCCTTGACCGACTGAATCGAGGCGACGGCGCCGGCCAGGCGGCCGTCGAGCCGGTCCTCCCAGGAGATGTGCGAGCCGAGCCCGGGGACGAGGCCGAAGGCACGGACCTCGAAGCTGCCGCCGAGGCTCTCGTTGGCCTTGCGCAGGCGGTTGATCTCGGCCACCATCGCCGCGCTCGCCTCGGGGTCCAGACAGCGGACCGGGTCGTCGTCGACGCCGGCGAAGTCGGCCGGGGCGAGGTCGTCGCGCTCGGCCGCCCTGACCGAGGCGATCTGGGTCACGTGGCTGTGGATCTCGACCCCCAGTGCGGCGAGGAAGCCGCGGGCGATCGTGCCGGCGGCGACGCGGGCGGCGGTCTCGCGGGCGCTGGCGCGCTCGAGCACGTTGCGGATGTCCGAGTGCCCGTATTTCTGGGCGCCGACGAGGTCGGCGTGGCCCGGGCGCGGCAGGTGCACCTCGTCGGGCTCGAACCCCTCGACCGGCCAGGGGCTCATCCGCTCCTCCCAGTTGGCGTAGTCGCGGTTGGCGACGAGAATGGCGATCGGGCTGCCGAGGGTGCGGCCGTGGCGGATGCCGGAGCGGATCTCCGCGGTGTCGGTCTCGATCCGCATGCGGCCGCCGCGGCCGTGGCCGAGCTGGCGCCGCGCCATGTCGCGGTCGAGCGCCTCGCGCTCGAGCTCCAGCCCGGCCGGCATGCCCTCGACGATCGCCACGAGCCCCGGCCCGTGCGACTCCCCCGCGGTGGTGAAGCGGAACGTCGTCATCGCGCCAAGGCTATAGGCGCGCCGCTCGATGGGTTGAGCACACCCTGGTGTGCAAAATCGAACGAACGGCGAGTCAGGTTGTGTGGGGCGGACGCGAGGGGTGGGCGGCGGTGCGCATTACGTCGAGCGGCGGCTCGCGGCCGGTCCAGATCCGCAGGGAGAGCGCTCCCTGCTGGACCAGGATCTCGATCCCGTCGACCACGGTGGCGCCAGCGGCCTCGGCGGCGGCGAGCAGGAGCGAGGGCCGCTCGCCGTAGACCATGTCGACCACGGTCTGCTCGGGGGAGAAGCGGTCGGCGGTGAGGGGCAGCTCTTCGAACGGGTCCTCGCCGCCGAGGCCGGCAGCGCTGGTGTTGACGACCAGCCCGTATCCAGCCTGGTCGGGTTCGGTCACCGGCTTCCCCCCCAGCTCGGCGCAGATTTCCTCTGCGCGCGCAGCGGTGCGGTTCCAGACGTCCACCTCGGCGCCCTCGCGCCCCAGAGCCCAGACCACTGCCCGAGCGGCCCCGCCGGCTCCCAGCACCAGCGCCCGCCGCCCGCGCGGCGAATCCGGGAGCGCCGCCAGCAGGCCGTCAGCGTCGGTGTTGTGGGCCTGGATTTCCTCCCCGACGAAGACGAGCGTGTTGGCGGCGCCGATCTCGCGCGCCACCTCACTGGGCGCGTCGGCGAGCGCCAGGGCCGCGTGCTTGTGCGGCACGGTCACGTTGGCGCCGACGAAGTCCTCATCCACCAGCCCCCGCACCCGCGCCTCGAAGCCCTCCGGAGCGACGTCGATCGCCTCGTAGCGCCACTTCTCCCCCAGCCCCAGCGCGACCAGCGCCGCGTTCTGCATCGCCGGCGAGCGCGAGTGGGCGACCGGATGACCGAGGACCGCCAGTCGCGGCATCCCTATTCCCCGCAGGTTGACGGCTCGTTGCCGCCGTTGGCTTCGCGGGCCGCGTCGTAGGCGGCGACATCGGCTTCGAATTCGGCTTCGGTCTTGGCGAAGGCGAGCTCGCCGCACGTGTTCGGCTTGTTCACGTAGAAGAGGTAGTCGGACTTGGCCGGGTGGGCGGCCGCGTCGATCGCCTCGATGCCGGGACTGTTGATCGGGCCCGGCGGCAGGCCGGTATTGGTGCGGGTGTTGTAGGGGGAGTCGACCGCCAGCTCCGATTCGGTCAGCGGGTCTTCGTAGTTGCCGGTGGCGAAGCGGATCGTCGCGTCGATCCCCAGCGGCATCCCTTCGTGCAGGCGGTTGTAGACGACCGCGGCGACCAGCTTGCGCTGGCTCGCGACGCCGGCCTCGCGCTCGATCATCGAGGCGATGGTGAGGACGTCGAAGACGGTCAGGTTCTTCGACTTGGCGTAGCCCATGTCGACGCCCCCTATCCGCCGCTTGAAGTCCTGCAGCTGCAGCTGGACCAGGTCGGCGGCGGGCGCGCCCGGCTTCAGTTCGAAGGTGTCGGGGAAGAGGAAGCCCTCGAGGTCCTTGGCGCCCTTGCCGCCGTACCTGGCGGGGTCGAGGTACTTGGAGCGCACGGTCGCGGCCATGTAGTCGCCTTCGAGCCCGTCTTCTTCGACCAGCTGCGCCGCCTGTGGGCGGCTGTAGCCCTCCGGGATCGTCACCGTGGTGACGCGTTTGAGCGGCGGCTGGGAGAGGGCGTCGATCGCGGCGCCGTAGCTCATCCCGTGGGCGAGGGTGAAGTGGCCCGGGTAGAGCTCGGAGCGCTTGCCGGCGAGGGTGACGCGGAGCTGGAACAGGGTCGAGCTGTCGATCACGCCCTGCTCGCCGAGCAGGTCGCCGACTTCGCTGACGCTGGCGCCCTTGGGCACCGTCACCTCGACCTTGCCGGAGCCATCGCCGTGGAAGGGCTGGAAGAGGGCGAGGAGGAACCAGAGAACGAGCACGGCGACGATGCCGCCGAGGAGGCGGAACGGATGGCGGCCGATCGCGCCGAGGAAGCCGCGACCCGAACCGCCGGGCTCGATCCGCTCGCCGCCGAGGGGCGCCGTCTCCGGCTCCTCGTCCCAGAACTCCTCTTCAGGCGCCCGAGGAGACGGCGGCTCGACGACAGGCCGTCCGTCCGGAGGTCCGGAGGAGGACTCGACCGAGCCTCCCCGCTGTTGCGAGGGCGAGTCCTCCCCCGGACCTCCGCCCAGTACACCCTCCTTCTTGCGCCGCTTCTCTTCCCGCTCCAGCCGCCGCCGCTCGCGCTCGCGCGCCGCCGGGTCGTCGGGGTCGCCGAAGGGGTCCTCGCGCATCCAGTCGTCAGTCATCGACCCGCTCGTCGGTGGCGGCCCGAGCGGCCAGGTAGGCCTCGAGCAGGTGGGCGGCGGCGATCGAGTCGCGCGAGGCGCTGGCGCCGCCGCGCCGGCTCGCGTCGGCCATCTTCGAGGTCAGGCGCTCGTCGTAGGTCTCCACGGGAATCGAGAGCATCGCCTCCAGTTCGGCGCAGAAGCTGCGGGCGAGGCCAGCCTGGCTCCCCTCCTCCCCGCTCAGGTGCAGCGGCAGGCCGACGACGACGCGCTCGACCCCGTGCTCGGAGACCAGCTCGGCGACCGCGCGCGGCTCCGGCGGTTCGATCGTCGGCAGCGGCGTCGCCAGAGTGCCGCTGGGGTCCGAGAGCGCGGCGCCGATCCGCACCGTGCCGTGATCGAGGGCGAGGACGCGCACCGGCCTCAGCCCAGGTCCCGCTCGATCGCGGCGCGCGCGCTCGCCAGCGCCTCGTCCAGCTTCGCCGGGTCGCGACCGCCGGCCTGAGCCATGTCGTCGCGCCCGCCGCCGCCGCCGCCGACCGCCGCCGCCGCCTCGCGCACGAGCTTGGCGGCGGAGAGGCCGCGGGAGACGCCTTCCTCGGAGACCAGCGAGACCAGCGCGACCTTGTCGCCATCGCCGCCGCCGAGGACGAGCGCGGTGGCGCCGCCCAGCGTCGACTGCACGCGGTTGGCGGCCTCCAGCAGCTCCTTCTGGCCGGGCAGCTCCGAGGCGGCGACGACGACCTTGACGCCGCCGACCTCCTCGGCCCCGGCCACGAGCCGCTTGGCCTCCTCGCCGAGCTGCTGGCGCTGGGCCTGCTCGGCGCCGGCGCCGGCCTCCCGCAGGCGCTCGGCCGCGCGGCGGGCGCCGCCGAGCGGGTCCTGCTCGTTGCCCAACAGCTCGCCGGCCTCGCACAGCTCCTGCTCGCGCCGGCGGAACCAGTCGATCGCGGCGGGGCCGCTGATCGCCTCGATCCGGCGCACGTTGGCGGCGCTGGAGCCCTCGGAGACGATCTTGAAGATGCCGACCTCGGCGGTGTTGGCGACGTGGGTGCCGCCGCAGAGCTCGCGCGAGACGGCGTCGACCTCGACCACCCGCACCCACTCGCCGTATTTCTCGCCGAACAGGGCCATCGCCCCCAGCTTCTCGGCCTCGGCCCGCTCCATGTTCAGCCAGCGCACCGGCCGGCTCGCCTTGACCCACTCGTTGACGCGGTCCTCGACCGCGCGCAGATCGGCCGGGCCGAGGCCCTGGCCGTGGGTGAAGTCGAAGCGCAGCTTGTCCGGGCGCACCGCCGAGCCGGCCTGGCGCACGTGGGTCCCGAGCAGCTCGCGCAGGGCGGCGTGCAGGAGGTGGGTGGCGGTGTGGTTGCGCATCGTCGCGTGGCGGGCCTCGCGGTCGACGACGGCTTCGACCGCGATTCCGGGCTCGATCGCGACGCCGCTCGGCTCGACCTCCAGGGCCTGGTCTTCGCCGACCCGATAGACGTCGACCACGTCGGCCTCCTCGCCGCTCGCCCAGCGCAGCACGCCGGAGTCGGCGACCTGGCCGCCGCCCTCGGCGTAGAAGGGGCTCTCCTCGAGCTTGACCAGGGCGCGGCCGTCGTCGCCCTCGACGGCGGCGAGACCGGTCGTCGCCGCCAGCGTCTCGTAGCCGACGAAGCGGGTCGGCGGAGCGGCGGCGGCGAAGGCGATCACCTTCTCGTGGCGGTCCTCGGAGCCGTGCGCGGTGGCGGCGCCGCTGCGGGCGCGTTGGCGCTGCTCCTCCATCAGCTCCTCGAAGCCGGAGTCGTCGACCGCGAGGCCCTCGTCGGCCAGCAGCTCCTTGGTCAGGTCGTAGGGGAAGCCGTAGGTGTCGTGCAGCTTGAAGGCATCGGCGGCGTCGATCCAGGAGGTCTCCGACTCGCGCGCCGCGGCGATCAGGCGCCGCAGCAGCTCGGTGCCGCGCTCGAGGGTGCGGCCGAAGCTCTCCTCCTCGTCGGCGACCCAGCGGGCGATGTCCTCGCGCCGGTCGGACAGCTCCGGGTAGGCGTCGCCCATCAGCTCGATCGTGCGCTCGGCGAAGCGGCCCAGCCAGGGCGAGGAGAGGCCGAGCGCGTTGCCCTGCTGGATCGCCCGCCGCATGATCCGGCGCAGGATGTAGCCGCGGTCCTCGTTCGAGGGGACGACGCCGTCGGCAATCAGGAAGGCGGCGCCGCGCGAGTGGTCGGCGACGATCCGCATCGCCCGAGTCACCGCGCCGCCCTCCTCGTAGCCGTGGCCGCTGAGCTCCTCGGCGAGGTCGACCAGCGGCCGCACGTGGTCGGTCTCGAAGACCGAGGGGACGTCCTGGAGGATCGCCGCCATCCGGTCCAGGCCCATGCCGGTGTCGATGTTGCGCGTCGGCAGCTCGGTCAGGGTGCCGTCCTCGGCCAGGTCGTAGCTCATGAAGACGTGGTTCCAGAACTCGAGGAAGCGGTCGCTGTCGTCGCCGGGGCGGTCGTCGCGGCCGCCGAAGGCCTCGCCGCGGTCGAGGTAGAGCTCCGAGCAGGGGCCGCAGGGTCCGCTCGGTCCGGCCTGCCAGAAGTTGTCCTCGCGGCCGAGGCGGACGATCCGCTCGTCCGGCACCCCGACCCGCCGCCAGATCTCGATCGCCTCCTCGTCGGGCCCGAGGCCGAGCTCCTCGTCGCCGCCGAAGACGGTGACCCAGATCCGCTCCGGGTCCATCCCGAAGCCCTGGGTCGAGAGCTCCCAGCCCCAGGGGATCGACTCCTCCTTGAAGTAGTCGCCGAAGCTCCAGTTGCCGAGCATCTCGAAGAAGGTCATGTGGCGGGCGGTGTTGCCGACCTCCTCGATGTCGGTGGTGCGGAAGCATTTCTGGACGTCGGCCAGGCGCGGCGCCGGCGGCTTCTCACGGCCGAGGAAGTAGGGCTTAAAGGGCTGCATCCCGGCGGTCGTCAGCAGCACCGAGGGGTCGTGCACCGAGGGCACGAGCGAGGCCGAGGGCACGACCCTGTGGCCGCGCTCCTCGAAGAAGGAGAGGTAGGTTCGGCGGATCTCGTGCGCCTTCATCCCCCGGAGCCTAGTTAGCCGAACCGGAAAGTTCGCCCTGACGGACAGGCGGCGACGACGTTCCTGGCAAAGAGGTCCACTTCGACCACAACCGATCGACGAGTCCAAGGAGGCATGACATGAAGCTGCATCTGAAGCTTGGGCTGGCCGTCTGCGCGCTGGCGCTGACGCTGGCGCCCGCGACCGCGCTCGCGGTCCCGACCTACCAGCCGGCCCCGCCGCCCCACTACACGCCCTCGCCCGGGCCTCCCGCCCACGCGAAAGCGTACGGAAAGCACTGTCAGGGAGAGAGCAAGAAACACGTCAAAGGCATACCGGGAACGCCCTTCAGCCGTTGTGTGAAAGCGATGGCCCGAGCCGACAAGGACGCGACCCTGACCGCCCGCAAAGCCTGCAAGGCGCTGAGCAAGAAGCACACCAAGGGCGTCAAAGGAACGCCGTTCAGCATCTGCGTCAAAGGCGTCGCCCAGATGAGGAAGGAAGCGGCCGCGGCGGTGACCTCGCGCGCGGTTGCCTAGAGCGACCCTGACCTAGGCGGCGATAGTGCCATGGCCGACGATCGTCTCGCCGGCCATGAGCACCGCCGTCTGCCCGGGCGAGGCGCCGACGAACTCCTCCCCCAGCTCGATCTCCAGGGCGTCGTGGCGACCCGCCGCGGCGACGCCGACGGAGGCCGGCAGCGCCCGTGAGTGGTAGCGGAGGCGGACCGCGTCGACGCGGTCGCCCGCGCGGTGCAAAACCGCGTCGCGGACCTGGACGCGGCGGGTTTCGAGGTCGGCGCGGCCGCCGACCGTGACCGTGTTGGCAGCAGCGTCGGTGGCGACCACGTAGAGCGGCTCGGGGGCGGAGACGCCGATCCCGCGCCGCTGTCCGACGGTGAAGTTGTGGTGGCCGCGGTGGCGGCCCACCGCGCGTCCGGAGCGGTCGAGCACGGTGCCCTCGTTGTCCTCGAGGCCGCCGTGGCGGCGCAGGAAGCGGCGCTTGCCCTGGCCGGCGAGGAAGCAGAGGTCCTGGCTCTCGGGCTTCTTGGCGACGGCGAGGCCGTGACGGGCGGCGATCTCCCGCACCTCGGGCTTGGTCAGCTCGGTCAGCGGGAAGCAGAGCCGGCCGAGCAGATCGGGCGGCAGCGCCGCCAGCATGTAGCTCTGGTCCTTGGCCTCGTCGGCGGCCTCGGCCAGCAACGGCCCGCCGGCGTCCTCGACGATGCGGGCGTAGTGGCCGGTGACGAGCCGCTCGGCGCCAAGCCGCTCGGCGAGGTCGACCATCGCCGCGATCCGCACCTCGCCGTTGCAGAGCACGCAGGGGTTGGGGGTGCGGCCGGCGGCGTAGCCGGCGACGAAGCGGCCGACCACGCGGCGGCGGAATTCCTCCTCGAGGTCGAGGGTGAAGTGCGGGATCCCGAGCTGGTGCGCGAGAGCGCGGGCGCCGAGCACCGCCTCCGGCGAGCAGCAGGCCTTGGCGCCGTCGGTCTCCGGGTCGGCCCAGAGCTTGACCGTGACCCCGACCACCTCCGCCCCGCGCTCGCGCTCGAGCAGCGCCGCGACGGCGCTGTCGACGCCGCCCGACATCGCGACGGCGACCCGCTCGGGCGAGGCTGAGCTGGGCTCCGCGGCGCTTGCGGTTGGGCCGGCGGGGGGCGGTGCCAGACGGACCGTGGACGCAGCGGCGCTCGCCAGGCCCCGGTGCAGGGCGTCTGCCGCGAGCACCGCGGCGTGGCGCTTGGCCGGCGTCAGCCCGCCGATCGCCGCCGCGACCGCGTCGACGTCGAGGGCGGCCGCCTCCAGCACCGGCGCTCCGTCGACGATCTCGGCGACCGCGGCGGTGGCTGCGCGGGTCGCCCCGCAGCCCTCCGAGTCGAAGCTGACCGCGGCGAGGCGCTCGTCCTCGACCGCGAAGGAGATGCGCGAGAGGTCGCCGCAGGCGGCGCCGCCGGCGGCGCCCGTGAAGGCGCCGTCCACCGCCGGCCCGCGCCGGCCCTCGTCGCTCAGGTAGTGCTCGAAAAGCTCCCGCTCCATTGCTCAAAGGGTAGAGCCCGCGCCCAGCGCATACCTCAGATCCCCCGCCACGGCGGCCGGTTCGTCCCTCAGCTGTAGCCAGGTCACGCGCATCGACCTCCAGCCCTCGGCGAGCAGGACGCGATCACGCCGCCTGTCGCTCTCGAAAGCGCTACCCGTTCCATGCACGGCCCGCCCGTCGAGCTCGACGATCAACCGCTGCTCGGGCCACATGCAGTCCGGCCGCAGGAGCCGCCCGCGGATCGGAAGGGTCGCGTTGAAGTGCGGCCTGGGGATACCGCTGTCATCGAGGAAGGCGACGAACCGCTCCTCGAAGTCGTTCTGGGTGATCCCGGCAGGCTCGCGGCTCGCGAGGATCTCACGCACCGTCACCGCCCCTCGCCTACCGGGGTGCCGCACGAGGAGCTGCGGAAGCGAAACGCGATCCGTTAGCTGTCGTACCTCGGACTCGTGGAAGGCGCGTTCGACCTCCCGCTTCGAGACGATCGCGGCCAGATCGAAGATCGTCCGGGAGATCGACGTGGTCGGGATCCCGTTCACTTCTCCCACTTCGTCGGGGAGGAGGCGGGCTTGCCGGAGGAGGATCGAGTGGTGCTTCGTGCGGCCGGTTGACCGGCTGAGTTCGAAGGTCACGGGCTCGTAAGGAAAGACGCCCCACGAGCGTGCCGCCGAACGATGACTGAGGACCGAACCCTTCCCACAGGCCAGAACGGCCGCCATGCGCCGCGTGTCAGCCGTCCGCGGCGAGCCACCGAGAACGAACACGCCCGGATACAAGGCATCGAGGATCCCTCGACCGAGCCTCTCATTGACGGCATGCCGACTCATGCCAAGCGCGAGCAGCTGGCGGCGTGCAACGACCCCGTGCTGTTTGCCCGCCAGGTCGATCATCGATCGATCCCACGAAGCTCGAACTGAGCCTTTGGCTGCCATAGCCGGTCAAAGGCTCAGCTCAGCGAGATTCGCCCCCTTGCTCACGCTGCGCGCTCGCGAAAGAGGCCCCAGCCCGCCGTTGCCGCCTCTGGCTTTGATCCCTTCAAGTGAAGGTGGGTGCCTGCTCCCTGCCCCAAGGGGCCTGAAGACTCCCGGCTCCCGCGCCGTTTGTGTTGGGTCAAACGGTGAGACGGCTCTCGTACGGGCTCGAGCCTCGGCCCAACCGTACCACCGCGAGCGACCCCGGAGGGAAGGTTCCCACCGGTCGGGGCCGTGCCTAGAACTCGTCGGTGTCGAGGTTGGAGAGATGCATCTCGGCTTCGCTCCAACGGTCGGCCGGCACCCGCAGGGCGATGTCGCCGTGGCCGAAGCGGTCGAGCGGCCAGTCGGAGGTCAGGACCGCCTCGATCCCAGCCTCGACCAGAGCTTGGTGCCAGGCCCGCGCCGTCCGCAGGTCGGCGAAGTCGCGCACCACCTCCCAGCTGTCGAAGCTGGGGTCGTCGACGAAGACGGGCGTCTGGCCAGGTCCGGGGGCCGGGCGCCACCTGCGTGGAAGCCAGTCCCGGAGCGCCATCTCAGTGGCCGGCGAGTTTTCGCTGGTGGATCGAGATGCCGAGGTCGCGCAGCTGCAGGTCGTCGACCGGGGCCGGGGCGCCGGTCAGCAGGTCGAAGCCGGAGGCGGTCTTGGGGAAGGCGATCACGTCGCGGATCGTCTCGGCCCCGCTCAGCCGCTGGACGATGCGGTCGACGCCGTAGGCGATGCCGCCGTGCGGGGGCGCCCCGTAGCGCAGCGCCTCGAGCAGGAAGCCGAAGCGCGCCTCCGCCGTCTCGGCGTCGATCCCGAGCGCGGCGAAGACCGCCTGCTGGGTCTCGGCGTCGTGGATGCGGATCGAGCCGCCGCCCAGCTCCTGGCCGTTCCAGACCACGTCGTAGGCGACCGCCCGTGCGTCGCCGGGGTTGTCCGGGTCGAACTCGTCCCTGGGAGCCGTGAACGGGTGATGCAGCGAGTCCCAGCGCTTCTCCTCGGCGTTCCACTCCATCAGCGGCCAGTCGACGATCCAGACCAGCCGATGCTCGTCCTCGTCGATCAGCCCGAACTTCTCGGCCAGGTCGAGGCGCATCTGCCCGAGGACCGCGTCGGTGACGCGGCGCTCGTCGGCGACCAGCAGCAGCAGGTCCCCCTCCTCGGCCCCGAGCCGCGCGTTGAGGTCGGCCAGCTCCGCCTCGCTGAGGAACTTCGCGGTCGGCGAGCGCCAGCCCTCGCCCTCGCGGAAGGCCCAGACCAGGCCCTTGGCCCCCAGCTCCTGGGCCCGGGAGATCAGCTTGTCGAGCTCGGAGCGCGGCATCTCCCGGCGCCCGGCGTTGATGCCGCGGATCGCGCCGCCGCCGTCCAGGACCGAGCGGAAGACCTTGAACTCGCTCTCGCGCAGGGCGTCGCCGAGGTCGACCAGCTCCAGGCCGAAGCGCAGGTCCGGGCGGTCGGTGCCGAACCGGCCCATCGCCTCGTCGTAACACATGCGCTGCATCGGCAGCTCGATCCGCGGCCCCCCGGCGCGCTCGAAGACGTGGGCCAGCAGCCGTTCGTTGAGGTCGATGATGTCCTCGCCGTCGACGAAGGACATCTCGACGTCGAGCTGGGTGAACTCGGCCTGGCGGTCGGCCCGGGTCGACTCGTCGCGGAAGCAGCGGGCCACCTGGTAGTAGCGCTCGAACCCGGCCACCATCAGCAGCTGCTTGAACAGCTGCGGCGACTGCGGCAGCGCGTAGAAGGAGCCCTGCTGCTGGCGGCTGGGGACGAGGAAGTCGCGCGCTCCCTCGGGGGTCGAGCGGGTCAGGACCGGGGTCTCGACGTCGAGGAAGCCCTCGCCGTCGAGGAACTCGCGCATCGCCGCGGTCACCCGGTGGCGCAGGGCCAGCGCCTCGCGCATCTGCTCGCGGCGCAGGTCGAGGTAGCGGTAGCGCAGACGCGCGTCCTCCCCCACCTCGCCGGAGAAACCCTCGACCTGGAACGGCGGCGTCTCCGCGTCGGCCAGGCGCTCGGCGCCCGCCACCTTGAGCTCGACCTCGCCGGTCGGCAGCTCGCGGTTGACGGTCTCCTCGGAGCGCCTGACCACGGTCCCGCCGGCGCTCAGCACATCCTCGGCCCGCAACTCGTGCGCCAGCTCGAAGGAGCCGCCGGCGGTGTCGGGGTTGAAGACGAGCTGGACGATGCCGGTGCGGTCGCGCAGGTCGATGAAGATGAGGCCACCGTGGTCGCGGCGGCGGTGGACCCAGCCGGCGACCTGGACCTGCGAGTCGACGCGATCGCCGAGCACCTGGCCGCACCAGGCGTCGCGGTAGCGATTGGGGCGCAGCGCGGGCGCCTCGGCGCCCGCCGGCGCGGTCCCGGTCTCCGCCTCGTTCACGACTCTCCTCCGGTCATCTCGTCGACAAGATTGCCTGGGTCGACCGCGCGCTGCTCGCCGGTCCCCATCTCGCGCAGCTGGGCGGAGCCGTCGGCCTCGAGGATCAGCACCCGGCGGGCGCCGATCCGGTTGGCGTGTTTGAGCTGCCCCTTGAGCCCGCGCCCGGCGAGGTCGATCTCGGCCGAGAGGCCAGCCCGGCGCAGCTCGACCGCCAGCGCCATCGCCCGCTGGCGCTGCGCCTCGTCGGCGATCGCGACGAAGGCGTCGCGCCCCCCCGCCCGCTCCGGTTCGTCCAGCGCCAGCAGGATCCGCTCGATCCCCGCCGCCCAGCCGACCGCCGGCGTCGCCGGGCCGCCGAGCTGCTCGATCAGGCCGTCATAGCGGCCGCCGCCGCCGATCTCCGACTGGGCGCCGAGCTGGTCGCAGACGAAGGAGAAGATCGTGCGCGTGTAGTAATCGAGGCCGCGGACCAGGGTCGGGTCGATCTCGTAGGCGACCCCGGCGGCGTCGAGCAGCGCCCGCACCTCGGCGAAGTGCTCGGCGTCCTCGCCCTCGAGCGCGCCGACGATCGTCGGCGCGCTCGCCATCGCCCCGCGCGTCCCCTCGTGGTCGGAGTCGAAGGCGCGCAGCGGGTTGACGTCGATCCGCTCCCGCACGTCCTCGGAGAGCTCCCCCTCGTGCCCGCGCAGGTGCTCCTTCAGCCGCTCCAGGTAGGCGCGGCGGGCGTCGAGCGAGCCGAGGCTCCCCAGCCGCAGCTCCACCCCCGGCACCCCCAGCTCGCCCAGCAGGTCGGCCAGCAGCATGATCGCCTCGGCGTCGGCCAGCGGCGAGTCGCTGCCGATGCACTCGGCGCCGAGCTGGTGGAACTGGCGGTAGCGGCCGGCCTGGGGGCGCTCGTGGCGGAAGAAGGGGCCGAGATAGGAGAGCTTCACCGGCTGCGCCAGCTTGTGCATGCCGTGCTCGAGGTAGGCGCGGCAGATCGGCGCCGTCCCCTCCGGCCGCAGGGTCAGGCTGCGCCCGCCCTTGTCCTCGAAGGTGAACATCTCCTTGCGGACGATGTCGGTCGACTTCCCGACTCCGCGTTCGAACAGCTCGGTGTCCTCGAAGGCCGGCGTCGCCACCGGCTCGTAGCCGGCGCGGGCGAAGATCGCCGCCGCCGCGGCCTCGACCCGGGCCCGCGCGCGCGCCTGCTCGGGCAGCACGTCGAAGGTCCCGCGGGGCGCCTGGTACTTGCTGGCCATGGTCGCGGCGACCTTACCCGTCCGCCGCCGGCCTACCGGGCCAGCGAGACGAGGAACGGGTTGGAGGCGCGCTCGGCCCCCAGCGTGGTCAGGCCCATGTGCCCGGGGTGGACGACGGTCTCGTCGGGATGGGTGTCGAGCAGGGTGGCGATCGACTCGATCAGGGTCGGGCCGTCGCTGCCGGGCAGGTCGACGCGGCCGACCGAGCCCTGGAAGAGGACGTCGCCGGAGAAGAGCGCGTCCTCGCCGCGGACCGAGTAGGTGACGTGGCCGGGGCTGTGGCCGGGGGTGAAGATGACGTCGAGCTCGAGCCCGGCCAGCTCCAGGGTCTCGCCGCCGGCGACGGTCTCGTCGGCGTCGTAGCTCTCGTACGGGCCGAAGCCCTCCCAGGGGACGAAGCGCATGATGTCGGCCAGCATCCCGACCTCGATCCGCGGGCAGTAGACCGGCGCCCCGGTCGCCGCCGCCACCGGCGCCACGGCACCGATGTGGTCGAAGTGGCAGTGGGTGAGCAGGATCGCCTCGACCGCCCCCATCTCGCCGCCCGCGGCGAGGATCCGCTCCGCCTCCTCGCCGGGGTCGACGACGAGCACCCGATCGGAGCCCGGGTGCCGGACCAGGAAGCAGTTCTCGGCGATAGTGCCGACCGTGAGCATCTCGACGTCGAGGGCCATCTACTCGCCCCGGGAGCGCATCCGCTGCCGCTCGCGCCGCCGCCACAGGGTCATGTCGATGAAGTAGCCGGCGGGGATGTAGAAGGCGAGCATGAAGGCGCCGAGCGCCAGCGCGACGCCGGCCGGCCGTTTGAAGATCAGCAGCAGAAGGACGGTGAAGAGGACGGCGGCGACGAGACCGCGGGTGATCGAGCTGCGCCAGGTCGGCGGCGCGTCGGCGCGGGCGACCGGCTTGCGTTTGGAGCGGGCCTGGGCTTTCGCCTCGGCGCGGCTGCGCGGTTTCGAGCGGCGGGTGCTGGTGTCGATGCGCCCGCCCTGGGTGCCGCGGCGCTTGCGACGGCGCTTCTTCTTGGTCTGGGCCATTGCCGGAATTTAGTCGGTCGCGGCGGCGAGCCGTCGCTCGATCACGTGGCGCTCGGGGTCGAAGCCGCGCATCGGCACGTCCGCCGGGTAGGCGGCCAGGGCGGCGGCGGGAACGAGGCCGACCAGCTCCGCCGCGACCGGGCGGGCGCCGAGCGGCGCCGCCAGCTCGCGCACCCTCTCGACCACCGCGCCGAGCGGGACTGCGAGCGGGTCGTGGACGTTGGTCGAGACCTGGCCGCGACCGCTGGAGAGCGCCAGCCCGATCGCCCGCACGCCCGGCAGGCCGCCGCCGCTCTCGCGCAGGCCCGCGGCCACCGCCCGCACCAGCTCGACGTCGTCGCTGTCGAGCTCGACGTTGAAGGCGGCCAGCGGCGGGCGCGCGGTGACCAGGGTGGCGCCGGCGCGGCGATGCGGCAGGCCGGGACCGAAGTCCGGCGCCAGCTCCCCCGACTCCATCCGCAGCCAGAGCTCGGCGAGGCCGCCGTTGCGGAAGTAGGCGCGCTCGGCCCGGCCGGGGTCGTGGGCGAGCTCGCCGTAGAGGAAGACCGGCAGGCCGAGGCCGCCGAGCTGCTCGGCGACGGCGACCGCCTCGGTGCGGGCGGCGTCGCGGTCGGCCGGGTCGAGCCAGACCAGCGGGCAGACGTCGAGGGCGCCGATCGCCGGGTGGGCGCCGCGGTAGCTGCCCATGTCGACCGTCTCCAGCGCCTCCTCGGCGCCGGCGACCAGCGCCTCGGTCAGCGGCGCCGCCGGCCCGGCGAGGGTAAAGACGGTGCGGTCGTGGTCGGCGTCGCTGTGGCGGTCGAGCAGGGAGACGCCGCGGCCGAAGGCCCGCTCCAGCCTCGCCAGCGCCTCGGGATCGCGCCCCGCGGAGACGTTGGGGACGGCGAGCAGCGGCGGCATGGGCTGAGGCTAGCCGCCGGCCGGGGCCCGCGCTCGGCTCAGAGCAGCAGGTCGCCGCCGCTGACGATCGTCTCGCCGTCGATTTCGACCGTCGGCTCGAGCAGGACGCAGTCGATGTGGACGGGAACCTGGACGGTGCCGCCGATCGCGGCCGAGGCGCCGAAGGCGACGTGACAGGTGCCGAGGATCTTCTCGTCCTCGAGGATGTTGCCGGTCAGCAGCGCCTCTTCGTTGGTCCCGATCCCGAGCTCGGCGACGTTGGTGCCGTCCTCGCCGTGGGCGCCCAGCAGCTCCATCAGCGCGGCGCCCTCAGAGCCGGTGGTCTCGGTCAGGTGGCCGGCCCGCACGGTCAGCGAGGTCGGGGTGTCGAGCAGGCCGATTTCGGCGATCGAGCCGTTGACGACGAGGGTGCCCTCGGCGGTCCCCTCGACCGGGGCGATGAAGGTCTCGCCGCAGGGCAGGTTGCCGAAGGCGCCCCGGTTGCCGAGTTCGCCGGCGTCGACGATCGAGAGCCGCTCCTCGATCCCGAGCCGCAGATCGCTGCCGTGGCGGCAGGTGATGCGGGCCTCGGCGCCGCCGTTGAGGAAGCCGCTGAGCGCCCAGCCGCGGCGCCGCACTTCCGAGAGGTCGCTGGTCATCAGCCTCGTCAGCATGTCCTCGGTGACGCCGGGCAGGCTGCCGATGCGGACGCCGGCCTCGCTGGCCCTGCGGCGGGCATCCGTGTGGGAGATCGACTGGATCGTCGGCGCCAGCACGACGTCGGCCTCGGCCATCGCCGCGGCGACCACGTCCGGCGGCTCGGCGGCGGCGCTTTCGCGCTCGGACATCACCGCCAGCGTCGCCATCGCGCCGTCGCCCTGCGCCTCGATCCGCATCAGGGCGCCGATCTCTTCGGTCACCGGATTGCAGATCACGAGCACCTCCTCGCCGGGCGAGACGTTCATGCACTCGCGCACGACCGTCCGCACCGCCCTGTCCAACTCGGCGCTCATCGGTCCCGCCCCTTGTCCACTCCGGCATGCACGCACCGCACCCTAGCTCCCGGCGGCCGAGGATGCGAACGTTTTCCCTGCAAGCCTCGGTTATCGAGCTCCGATTGGATTAATTCACCGCAGCAGCGGCGGTCGCGCTCAGTCGTCGTCATGACGGTGGCGCAGCGCCCAGGCCTCGAACCAGACCAGCCCCGGGAGCAGGCCCTCTCTGCCGCCAGAGGCCCCCGCCCCACCGCTACCATGCCCGTCCCCCGCCGGAGTAGCTCAGCTGGTTAGAGCAGCGGAATCATAATCCGCGTGTCGGGGGTTCGAGTCCCTCCTCCGGCATCGCTTGCAGCCCAGGGCGTCGCGGCTCGAGCGCTAGCCGGACTCGAGCGCTTCGACCAGCGAGGAGGCGTCGTAGGCGCCGAAGAGGCGGGCGCCGTTGACGAAGAAGCTCGGGGTGCCGGTGGCGCCGCTGGCCTCGGCCGAGGCGAGGTCGCGCTCGATCCGCGGCCGGTGGGCGCCGGAGTCGAGCTCGGCGGCGATCCGCTCGGCGTCGAGGCCGAGGTCGGTCGCCACCGCCAGCATCGTCTCGCGCGAGAGCTTCGGCTGCGCCGCGAAGAGGGCGTCGTGGTACTCCCAGAAGCGGCCCTGGGCCGCCGCTCCCTCGCTGGCCTCGGCGGCGAGCGGGGCCAGCGGGTGGCGCTCGGGGATCGGCAGGTGGCGGAAGGCGAAGACCAGCCGCTCGCCGAGCCGCTCGTGGACGCGGCGCAGCACCGACTGCGCTCCGAGGCAGAAGGGGCACTGGAAGTCGCCGAACATCACCAGCTCCAGTGGCCGCCCCAGCTCGCCGCGCAGATGGTCGGTCTCGTCAAGCAGTGGGGTGAGCGTGTCGTCCACTCGGCAGGATGTTATGCCCACATGAACCACATCGAGTCGATTCTGGTCCTGATGCTGGCGGCGACGCTGCTGGTGCGCCTCGCCGAGTACGGCAAGGTGCCGGCGCCGATCGTGCTCGTGGTCGGCGGCCTGGCGATCGCCTTCCTGCCCGGGCTGCCGACGATCGAACTCGACCCCGACGTGATCTTCCTCGTCTTCCTGCCGCCGCTCGTCTTCTCGGCCGGCTGGCGTACCTCCCCGCGCGAGCTGCGCACGGTGATGCGCCCGCTCGGCCTGCTGGCGATCGGCCTCGTCTTCCTCACCGGCGCCGTCGTCGCCGTCGTCGCCCACGCCACCGTGCCGGGGCTGGGCTGGGCCGAGGCGGCCGTGCTCGGCGCCGTCCTCGCCCCCACCGACGCGGTCGCCGCGATCGCCATCTTCCGCCGCATCGGCGGCCCCGAGCGGGTGCGGCTGCTGGTCGAAGGCGAGTCGATGATCAACGACGGCACCGCCCTCGTCCTCTACTCGATCGCCCTCGGAGTCGCCGCCGGCGGCGCCTTCTCGCTCGGCGACGCGGCGCTCGAATACGTCGCCGTCTCGCTCGGCGGCATCGCCGCCGGCCTCGTCGTCGGCTACCTCTCGATCCTCGTGATCCGCCGCCAGGCCGACACCAGCCTGGTCGTCGTCCTCACCCTGCTGACCGCCTACGGCGCCTACATCGGGGCCGAGGAGCTGCACGTCTCCGGCATCCTCGCCGCCGTCGTCGCCGGCCTCTACGGCGGCTACCAGGCGCCGCGCGCGGTCGACGCCGAGACCCGGCTCAGCTCGATCGCCTTCTGGAACGTCCTCATCTTCAGCCTCGAGATGACCCTCTTCGTCCTCCTCGGCGTGCAGCTGCCGGAGGTCGTCGACGCGCTCGAGGCCGGCTCGTCCGGCGTCTCGGAGCTGCTCTGGCCCGCCGCCGCGATCGCCATCGCCTCGATCGCGACCCGGCTCGCCTTCGTCTTCGCGATGCGCTCCGACGCCGGCGAGACCATGGGCGAGCGCTTCGCGGTCGGCTGGAGCGGGATGCGCGGCGCCGTCTCGCTGGCCGCCGCCCTGGCGGTCTCGCTCGACGTCCCCGGCCGCCCCCAGATCATCTTCCTCACCTTCGCCCTGATCCTCATCACCCTGGTCGGCCAGGGCCTCTCGCTGCCGTTCGCGATCCGCAAGCTGCGGCTGGAGGAGCCGCGGCGCTGGAGCGACGAAGAGGCGGTGGCGCGGATGGAGGCGGCGCAGGCGGCGCTCGACCGCATCGACGAGATCGAGGACGAGGAGCGCGCGGCCGACGCCCAGCTGAAGCGCCTGCGCGACCTCTACCGCGCCCGCTTCCGCATGTGCCAGGCGGTGCTCGGCGGCGAGGACCCGGAGGTGGTCGCGGCCGAGCAGCGGGTCAGCGACTACGGCGCCCTGCGCCGCGAGCTGATCGGGGTCGAGCGCGAGATCCTGCTCGACCTGCGCGGCGGCGAACGCCTGCGCAACGCGACGATGCGCCAGATCGAGCGCGACCTCGACCTCGAGGAGGCGCGGATCCGCTCCTAGCCGGCTGCGAAGAACTCACGGGCGCGGGCGGCGACCAGCTCGGGGCGCTCGTCGGCGATGAAGTGGCCGCAGTCGGAGACCAGCTCCACCCGCATCTCGTCGGCGTGGCGCTGGTAGCCGGCCAGCATCGACGGCCGCAGCACGAAGTCGTCGACGCCGAAGACGAGCAGGGTCGGCACCGTCAGCCGTTCCTCGGCGTAGCGGCCGCGCAGGATCGGCCACAGCTCGCGCAGGTTGAAGACCCGGTACATCTGCACCGCCGCCCGCGCCCGCGCCGGCTCGGCCAGGCTCTGACCGAAGATCCGCAGCGTCTCCTCGTCCCAGACGTCGCGCTTCTCGGAGCCGCCGACGAGGATCCGCGGCACGAACTCGCCGCGGCGGTGCAGCCGGTAGCCGAGCCCCGGGGTGAGGATCGCCTGCTGGTAGGCGAAGCGCCAGGCGTGGCCGATCCCGGCCCGGGCGGAGATCCAGGGCGGGACGATGTTGAGCGCGAGGAAGCGCTCGAAGCGCCGCGGCGCCCGCAGGCAGAGCAGGAAGCCGATCCAGCCGCCCCAGTCGTGGCCGACCAGCTTCACCCGCTCGAGCCCGAGCTCGTCGAGCACGGCGAGCACGTCGGTCGCCAGGTTCTCCTTCTCGTAGCCCCTGGCCGGCGCGTCCGACCAGCCGAAGCCGCGCAGGTCGAGCGCCAGCACCCGGTGGCGGTCGGCCAGGGCCGGCATCAGGTGGCGCCACTCGTACCAGTGCTGCGGCCAGCCGTGCAGGCAGAGGACGACGTCGTCGCCGGAGCCGGCTTCGGCGACGTGGAAGTCGATCCCGCGCGCCCGCACCGTGCGGTGGCTGACGCCGTCGACCTGCGGTGGGTCGCTCACGGCGACCAGGCTACGGGTCTCAGCGCAGCGCGGTCGCCGCGGCCTGGCGGAACTCGGCGAGCTGCGCGCCCATCGTCTCGACGTTGCAGGCGACCATTTCCGGCCACTGCTTCTCGGGATGGTCCTGCAGCGTCTTCAGCCCGTTGCCGCTGATCACCGCGACCACGGTCTCCTCGGGCCCGACCTTGCCCTCGGCCGCGAGGCGGGCGGTGGCGGCGATCGTGGTGCCGCCGGCGGGCTCGGTCAGCAGGCCCTCGGTGGCGCCGAGCAGGTCGATCGCCTCGAAGACCTCGGCGTCGGTCGCGGTCGCCGCCGAGCCGTCGCGGCTGCGCACGGCGTCGACCACGAGGGCGCCGTCGCCGGGGGCCCCGATCGCCAGCGAGTGGACGGCGGTGTGCGGCGTCTGCGGCTCGATCTCGCCGCCGTCGAGGATCGCGGCCGCGATCGGCCCGCAGCCGCCGGCCTGGGCGATGTTGATCCTGGTCGCCGCGGTCTCGGCCAGGCCGACCAGCTCGAGCTCGTTCAGCCCCTTGTGCACGCGCGAAGAGAGGGTGCCGCCGGCGGCGGGGATGACGAAGTGGTCGGGCGGGCTCCAGCCCAGCTCCTCGACCACCTCGAAGGCCATCGTCTTCGCCCCCTCGGCGTAGAACGGGCGCAGGGTGATGTTGGCGAACTCGATCCCGCTCGCCAGCGAGAGCTCGCGGCAGGCGCGGTTGGCCTGGTCGTAGTTGCCGTCCAGCTGGCAGACCTGGGCACCGAGGGCACGGCAGGCCTTGGCCTTCCCCTTCTCCATGTTGCCGGGGTAGAAGATGTAGGCGGTGGCGCCGGCCTTGGCCGCCAGCGCCGCCACCGCGGTGCCGACGTTGCCGGTGGAGACGCAGCCGACCTCGTCCTTGCCCAGCTCCAGCAGGCGCGCGATCGCCATGCTGACGACGCGGTCCTTGTAGGAGAGGGTCGGGCGGTTGGTCGAGTCGTCCTTGAGGTAGAGGTTCTTGAGCCCGAGCTCGGCCCCGAGCCGGTCGGCCCGGATCAGCGGCGTCTGGCCGGAGAACTGACCGACCTTGGCCTGCGCCCGCCGCGAAGCGATCGGCAGCAGCTCCTCGAAGCGCCAGATGTTCCAGGGGCGCTCGTCGAGCCCGCGCTCGGCGATCGCCGCCGCCGCCCGCTCGTAGTCGTAGTCGATGTCGAGGCCCTCGCCGCAGGCCGGGCACTTGAAGGCGGTGTCCATCAGCGGCGTCCGGTAGCCGCAGTCGCGGCAGACGAGTTCGGTGGCGCAGGAGCTGGTTCGCGGCCCGACGGGCTCTCCCGGATGCGGCTCAACCGCGTCGCTCATGACTCCTCCTTTGCCGCCGGGCGGCGCCTGTGGGCCCGCGACGACGCTCGTCCTTTGGTCGCACGGGTATAACACATGGGCAGCCAGCGCTCAATGCATTCTGCGTAAATATCCGGATAACGGCGCACCATCCCCGCCTGCAAAGTAGCGGACGATGTCGCCCGATTGGAGTGGAGAAACCTTCTGTCTGTAGAGTTCCTGTCTTCAGGACCGAAGAATCGCTCTTCATGACCCCCCAGGAGCGCTTTGCCGCAAATCTCCGCCAGGCTCGCATCAAAGCCGCCATCTCTCAGGAAGAGCTGGGGCACCGCTGCGATCTCCACCGCACCGAGATCTCGCTGCTCGAGCGCGCCGGTCGCGAACCGCGCCTGGCGACCCTCGTGAAGCTGGCGGGGTCGCTGGAGACGACCCCGGCGGCGCTCTGCGAGGGGATCGCCTGGAACCCCGGCAAGCGCCGTTTCGACGTAAGACGTCCCGCCGCCTGACGCGCACGACCGGGGCGCCTACCGCGCCGGTCGGTGAGCGGCTTTCTTCCCGCAGCTGCTGTTGCGCAGCGGCGCGAGGAAGTCATGCGACTTGCCGTTCTGCCCGTCCATCTTCACGGCGGCCCTTCCGGTCGAGCCGCAGATGTCGCGGGAGTTGACCAGCAGGCCCTTCCTGCCTCCCTGCATCGCGAGCACGAACTTGCTCACCGGCGCGTCGGGGACGTTGGCGAAGACGGTCCTGATCCCGCCGTTGAAGGAGTCGATCCGGCCGACCAGGTCGACGTCGATCTGGCCGTGCAGGGCGATGACCAGGTCAGGCAGCGGATTGGAGGAGGAACGCAGGTAGACCGGGCCTTCCAGCGGCTGGTCCAGGAGCGGGGTGAAGGCCCTCGCCTTGCCGTAGACCGCTCCGAGGGGGCAGGTGTCGGCGGCGAACTGGACCCTGGTGCAGATCGTGCGGATGTGCTCCTGGGCGAGGAACTCCGAGTGCGGCAGGGCGACCGTGACCTTGCCGATGTTGGCCTCTCCCGGCTTCGCTTTCAGCACCGCCCGCAGAGCCGGGTTGCCGCCACGCCTGGTCCCCCCTTTGAGGTTCAGCCTCAGATTGGGCTTGAAGGCGAGGCCGGCGCAGCCACCGGCCTGGAAGCGGCTGGCGAGGGGCGCCGTGGCCCCCGCGGTCGAGGTTGCGGTGCCCGTGGCCCGGGTCGGGTCGCAGCTGGTCGGGTTCAGGGTGAAGCCCGGCCGGTCGACGTCGACGTGGACGGTCCGGTAGGTGACCGGGATCCCTTCCAGGAACTGGGGCAGGGCATCCGATTTGACGGTCACCCGGGCGGTCTCGGGGTCGACGTATATCGCCGCTCGCACCACCACCGTGCCGAGGTCGAACGGACCGGCCTGGGCCGGGGTCTTGACGACGATGCTGTAGGGCCCGCCCCGGTACGGGCCGGCGAGGTAGACCGCCGTCGGCTCCTTACCCGGCTGCGGGATCCACAGCGGGCTGGGACCGGGGCCGCTGGCCACGGTGGTCGTCCCGATCTGGGAGGAGGCAGGGCAACTGGCGGTGGCGGCCTGCGGCTCGGCGCAGACCCCGACGCCGGCGAGCTTGGCGAGCACGCCCGGCGGCAGGTCGATGCTGAGGCCGGCGAGGTTCTGTTCTCCCGACTCGCTGCTGAGATTGGTGACGAAGGGCGAGAAGGCGCCGGCGGCGGGACTGACCGTCCCCGCCGAGAGCCGCGGGGCGAAGCCGCCGGTGTCGCAGTGGCGGTCGAAGGTCATCGGGGTGTTGCCGATGGCGTGGGCGGTTCCCGACCAGGGCGCGAAGTCGAATTCGGTCTGGTAGGTGCCGCAGGAATTGGGAGTGGCGAGCACCCCCCGGGCACCGCCCTTGAAGTGCAGCTTGAACTGGCGCACCGGCACCTGCGGGGTTTCGAGGAACAGCGAGGTGATCCGCCCCGTATGCGGGTCGAGCAGGAATTCGCCCGGCAGCTTGACGTGGACGCCGAGTTCGTCGGAGACCAGCCAGGCGCGGGTGAGATGGCCCGGCTCGGGGGTGCGCTGGTAGACCGCGCCCTGAACCGGGCGGCTCAGCGACGGAGAGTCGATTTCGACGCTGGCGATCTTCGACGCCTCGGGACAATGAGCTGGCGGCGGGGGCGAGACTTTGTATCCGACCTGCGCTTCGCTGCAGGCCTCGAGGCCATCGGCGGCGCCGGCGGCGATCGCCACCCCCTCCGGCAGCTTGACCACGGTGTTGCGAAGCTGCGAGGTGGCGAGGCCGTTGACGGCTTCGTTCTGAACGATATTCAGCGTCGCGTCAGCGCCGCTCGGGCCCGCCGCTTCGCGATTGGTCGGCGTCAGCGAGAAGCTCGGTTCGAATCCGAGTTTCCCGCATTCGGTGATTTCACCGAGCGAGGCACTCGCTTTGTGGAAGACACCCGGTTCCTGATAGCTATCTGCTTCAAAACCGACTTTCAGCGGCACCCCGCAGGTGGTCGGATTGGTCATGAAGGGTTCAGGAGTGCGGCCGGAGGAGCGAGGCGGAGATTCGGATTTGCCTTCGGTCTGCGATTCGACTACCGTCAGCCGCTGGGTATCGTGGCTGGGATCGCCCGGCACCCCCCAAAGCGTCGTCTTTGCCACATTGAGCCAGTCGATCGAGGAGATCCCGGTCACGTCTGCCGTCACACCGTAATCGCCGTCGGAGCGCACGTGGGCTTCGATGAAGGCCGGCACGCTGAGGAAGTAGAAGCCGAGCCGCGCGACGTTATCTTCACCGGAGGTTTCCAGGTTGTAGATCGGCACCGTTTTCGGGCGCGGGAAACCGTAGACGCTGATCACCGCGACCCCAACCTGGGAGCCAAAAGAGCAGCCTTTTCGATCTATGAGCGTCGTGACAAACTGTACCGTGCTACAGGTGTCGACGGCGTTGAGATTTGCAAGCAGCCCGGGAGGAAGAGTTACTTTGATGTCTTTGGTGAAAGCGTATGGCCGTTTGTGGCCCGCTTCATTGGCTTCACTGGTCGGATCCGTGGCCATTTCGATGTTGATGCTGAAGTCGGAGTGAGCACCGGCCTGGTTGGTCGACAATTCGGCTTCGACCGAGGCGATGCCGAAATCACTGAAGGCAGCCTGTGCCGAGATGGGGAGGACGACGACCACGAAGAGCAGACTGGCGGCGAGCAGTGCGGTGAGGCGCTTCATCGTGCGGCCCTCCGGTCGTGGCTGGCTCGGTTGCGACGATGCCTTGGCACTTTGTGCTTATGCTTTTTCACGCAACGGGCCTTGCCGTTGTGTTTGACGAGCCGGAAGTTCTTGCCGCAGCGGGGCGGCCGTTTCTCGTTTTCAGGTCCCTGGAAAGAGGCGCTGCCGGCGCCCGAAAGCTGAGGGGTGACGCCCGGCGTACCCTGGCAGTTGTCCCCCTGGCAGGGCGCTTCGGCTTCGGCTTCGGCGAAGCCGACGGCTTCGCCGGGGACGTGTGGGGAGCGGGCGTCGTAGATCGACGAAACCGTGCTGAGATCCTGCGGGACCAGCCGCTCGGTCGAGGTGAAGAAGACGTCTTTGCCGTTTGGGCTCATCCCGTAGAGAAAGCTCGGAAGCTGACCGTGGCCAGAGGAGATCAGGTAAGGCTGCTGGCCCAACTTCCACTCGTAGACGTCCCGGGTGCCGTTCACGTCGCCGGGGACGAGTGCGTCCTGCGTCTCGAAGAAGACCTTCTGGCCGTCGTCGGTGACGTTCTGGATATGGAGAATGGGGCTGGTGGGATGGAGTGGTTCGACCAACGACTGAAGTTCGGCGTCTCCCGCGGCTGGGCCGCCGGTCGGTCGGCAGGAGACGCAATCGAGGCTCCCGTCGCCGGCGGCGTAGCGGTAGATCTCGATGTGGCCGCCGCTGTCGTAGCCGGTGACGTCGGCGCGGGACTGGAAGAGAAGAACCGAGCCGCTGGGGGTCGTTCGCGAGGGATCGTTGGCGCGGCCGTGGAGCGTGCTCTGAAACGGGTTAATCGCGTCGCTGGTCCATCGCGTCAGCGAAATTCCTTCTATCACCTGCACGTCTTTTGGATCGACGGTGGCGACGAAATGGACCGCTTCGCTCACCCGATCCCAGGCGTAGAGGTTGTTTTGAGTCGCCTGGGCTTCCCGTCCCTGGCTGTTCATTCCCGTCCCGGGAAGCACCGAGGTGGAGATGAAGTAGACGTGTGAGCCGTCGCCGGAGATGTTGACGAGCTGGGCGTTGCCGGCGCCGCTGACGAGCGTGGTCGTATTGGTTTTGGTGTCGAGATCGAATACGTTGCCGCCGGTGCCGGCGCCGACCACGTAAAAGAGGTGATCGCCGTTGTCGGAGATGCCGGCGAAGGTCTTGGCGGTGCTGGGGATCGAGGCGGTTGCCGCCGGCGGATTGGGGGTGACGTAGCGAGAGCCATTGGTGGCGCTGGCGTTGATCGCGATCGCGCTGCCGCCGGCGTTGGTCGCCGTCACCTGGCACTGGATCGAGGTCTGGCGGTCAGCAGCGACAAGTTTGTATTTTTCGGCGGTAGCACTGGCGATCGGGGCGCCGTTGCGCAGCCACTGGCGGGTGAAGGCCGGGCTGCCGGTCCAGGTGCCGGCTTTGCAGGTCAGTTCTCTGGCGACTTCGGCGACACCTTCCACTGCCCCCACAGTGGTCAGCGATGGAGGGGTCGTCGCAGGGGGTGGATTGACCACGACCCTGGCGCTGACCGCCTGCGGTGAGGCGTAGGCGTTGGTCGCGGTGACGCGGCACTGCAGCGTCTTCCCTTCGTCTTCCGCGACAACCGTGTACGTGTTGGCGGTGGCGCCGCCGATCGCACTACCGTTGCGCAGCCACTGATAGGTGAAGGTGGGGCCATTGGCCCAGGTGCCGTTGCTGCAGCTGAGCAAGTTGCCGACGCTGGGGGTGCCCGTGATCGCCGGATCGACGCTCGCGGTCGGAGGCAGCGCTTCGATCCGTTTCAGCGCCGTGAAGGCGACTGCCGTGCCACCAGCGTTGGCGCCGGTGACCTTGCACTGCAGGGCAGCGCCGACATCAGCGAGAACCACCGTGTAGGTGGAGCCGGTGGCGGCACCGATCGCGACGCCGTTTCGGTACCACTGGAAGCCAAAGCTCGGGGCGCCTTCCCAGGTGCCCGTGCTGCAGGTGAGGAGCTTGCCGACTTCGGCGGTGCCGGAGAGGGAGATAATCGGGGCACCAGGGCTCGGCGGGGTGGCGCCCGGGAAGGGCGTGGCGATCGCCACGCCGCTGTTTTTGAGGCTGGCGCCCTCTCCGCTCGAAGCTTTGACCAAGCACTGCAGGAGCTTGCCTTCATCAGCGGCGACAACCGTGTATGAGGGACTGGTGGCGCCGCCGATCGGAACGCCGTTACGCAGCCATTCGAAGCTCAGGGTGGGTCCGACTGGGCCACCGGTGCAGGTCAGGCTCTGGGCGAGGGCTAGGTCAGCTGCACCGATCGTGATGGCATTGTCGGAGCGGCGGGCATAGAGGGCGCCGCTCGTACCGAGCTTGAAAGCGATCGTGGAGCCATCGAGGGAGGAGCCTTGGTAGGTAGCGGCCTGGCCCGCACCGGGGGTGACGCCACCGGGCAGCAGCGAAACAACCCGCGTCGGTCCGCCGGGGGTGCGGTCATAGACAGCTTCGGTGTTGGTCGGAGGGGTGAGCGGCTCGAGGTGTTTTTTGGAGGTGAAGATGACATGGGTCGCGCCGGAGGTGATCCGGCGCGCGTTAGCTTCGGGGTCGAACCCCAAGCTCCCGCAACCGATCAGTTCGAAGTGGCTTTCGGGTTTGGGGCTGCAGGCGGGGTTGGCGACGGCGCCGGGGAGGCGGAGGTAGCTGGATTTTTTGCCTTCGACGACGAGGCTGCCTTCGTCGCGCGGAGCTTCTTCGGTCAGTTGGGTCGAGTAGAGATGGTCGGGAGAGGAGCACAGGCCCGCTTGACCTCCGACAGTTTCCTTGGTTGAAGCGCTTTTGGAGATCGTGCTCCACCCATGTTCGGGGTCGCGCACCGATTCGTAGAGGTCGAAGCTCCCGTTGACGGCAAGGCCTGGCAGTGACCCCCCCTTGCTCATCGAGACAACGCTGTCGCCGTTGGCGGTCGACGGAAAGGTGTCGAAGCAGCTCCTCCCAGTTTCTCCAAATGGGTTGCCTGCCAACACCACGGCGCCGGTATCGGGAGGCGTGACCAACTCATAGGCGCGGTTGTCAGGGAGCTGTATGCCGGGCGCGAAGGTTTCGAAGGTACGGTCCGAGCTTTTGGTTTCCCCGCTCACGTTGATGGCGATGAGCCGGAAGTGGTAGGTCGTCGCCGCTTCGAGACCGGTGGCGGTCTGGGCAATCAGACGTAGGCCGCCGCCATTTGCTTCGGAGAGCGGCAGGGCGACGCAGGAATCAGGGATGACTGAGCAATCGCTTGGGCCGTACTCGAAGCGGTAGGTGGTCGTCTCGTTCTGGGGATTGAGGTAGGCGTCGAAAGTGGCGCTGGTATCTTTGACCGGCGCTGCGACGAGACCCTGGATCGTCGGCTTTTCCGGCAGGGTCGTGAACGTGGTCTCGGCCGAGGTGGCTTCGCCGCCACCCAGCGGGCGATTCTGGACAAGACGGACGCGGTATAGCTGGGAGCCGGTGAGACCTTTGGCTTCCTGCTGAACGGCGACTTCGCCTGGTTGCGGGCCGGCATCGACGTCTGCGGCAGGGACCTTGGTCCACGTTTTACCGTCAGTGGAGTACTCGAAGTGGTAGGTGACGTCGATGTTGTTGGAGACGGCTTTGCCTTTGAGGGTGGCGGTGGTGCCGGTGATTCCGGTGACCGGTTCGATCGTCGGCACTTCGCCGAGGACGAAGACGCCCTGCAGGACGGCGGGGGTGGCAGTCGAGAGGTAGAGGTTGCCGCCCAGAGAGGCCTGCGCGGCGGCGAGGCCGTTGGCGGAGACGATCGGCAGGTCTTCGCCGTGTGCCTTGCCCGCGCCAAGAGCGTTGCTGCCCGAATGGTCCAGTTCGGCGACGGCGACCTTGCCTCCGCTGCTGAGCCGGCTGCCGGAGACGAGCAAGTGGTTGGGCGAGGCGGAGGGGTCGATCGCGATGTTGAAAAGCGTCGCGCCGCTGCCGAAGACCCCTTCGAGGGCCGAGGAGCCGAAGCTCGCGGTTATCGGCACCGGGACCGAGCTGAACTCCTCGATACGTTTGTTGCCAGCGTCAAGTGCGAAGACATTGCCTTCGGAGTCGATAGCGACATCGGTGGGTGAGCCTTCCGCGAACTGGCCGAGGCCCGAGCCGGGGAGGCCCACCTTGCATTCTTCGGCCACGGTGCATACTTCGAATTCAGCGTTGCCGGCATTCACCCCCCAACCAAAGGAGCGTAGGAATTGGACCCCCGTGATGGTGCCAGCGTTGAGGGTCGGTTCGAAGACGTCCACTCGGCGATTGGAAGTGTTAGCGACATAGACATTGCCAGTGGCATCGACGGCGAGGCCACCGATCGGGCCCGGAAACGCGCCACCCCTTCCCGGAAAGGAAGTCACGGTGTCCGACCTCACGCAGCCGGTCTGCAGGGTGCAGAATTGAAGTTCAGCAGACCGATCAACTATCCCAAATCCGAAGGCCCCCTCGAAGAGGCCCTTGGCGCTGAAGACATCGATGCGCCTATCGCTGGGGCTTTGGTCGGATACGTAAACATCGCCATTGGATTGGTCGACGACAATTCCGCGAGGTTCGCGAAGCTCCCCGGCAGCGCCCTCCACTTCCGCGCTTTCGACTCCCCTTCGGCATGCCTGGGCTTCAGTGCAGATTTCGAATTCTTCGTTGCCGGCCCTCACCCCGAACCCCCAGGCGCTGACGAAGCTCCCGCTGGGGCTGAAGCGCTGGACGCGCAGATTCACGCTGTCGACGATGTAGAAGGTGCCGGCGGGTACTCCACCGGCGCCGCTCTGGTTAACGGCGACGCCGCGAGATGAATTGAAGTGAGCTCCGGTTTGACCGATTTCCGGCGAGCCGATCCGATGGATGACTTGCTTAGGGGACGCGAACGCATCTGGGGCGAACACGACGAAGAGCAGAAAGCCCAACGTCAGTACAAGGGCCGTGAGAGTCAATCGATGTGGAGGCGCACCATCCGTGCCACCACTCCTACTCAAATTCGATCGCATCGACGACTCCTCCTCTTCTCTCACGCTCCGCCTGTTGTGCAACCGCTGCTGAGACTTGCGCTCGATTAGGACGCGTTCCCCGTACTAGTTCCCTGTGCCCACATACCATGGGCACAACCCAAAGTAATATATGCACGAAGTTTTGTCAAGGTACGATCTAAGTACAGCAAACACGCGGCCGCCCCTGCCGGGGCGGCCGCGTCACATCTCGTCGGCTCCCTATATACGGGAGGCCGACTCTGCGCATATCGCGGTTATATCTCTTCCTTTGCCACCCATATTGCAGTGGGGTTGGTCGCTACGTATGTAGCGTCCCAAGTCGCGCTGGTGGGACAAAGGCCGAGACTCGTGAGACTCAAAGGCACTTGAGCTGCCGTGACGTGGGCAGGATTGCCGCCGGTGACCGTCAGTTCGAAAAGAGTCTTACTGAATGTACATTCAATGACTCCCGAGCAGATCACTTTCGCCCCCGGGTTGCCACTTCCGTGAGATTTCACTGTGAGTACGCCGTTGTGCGTACCCGAAGTCCAATGGACTTCAGCGTGGTACGGGAGATTCTCGACTTCAACTTCACACGGAGTATGGCTTCCTTCCGTTTCACATTCTGTGAAATCCAGAGCGGTGATTGTGCCTGTAACTGTGGTTGAGGCACTGCCTGTGTTGGAGATTGAAGCTGAGGTCACAGAGTGATTGCATGTAACGTTTGGAAAGCCGACGCCACTAGCTGTAAGCTTTGCGTCGACAGCTGTCCCTTCGATGACCGTTCCTGCCCCATACGTTTCCGCCGTCGGACAGGTGGCCGGATTGGTTCCCGTCGGTGTGACTTTACAAAGTACGGTCGCCGAGGCCGAGCTGGCACCGACGAACGCCATCAGGGCCATGGCCGCAACCGCGGCGAGGCCGAGTATCTTGACGTGCTTCACTGGTATTCTCCTTTGGTCGTCCGGCGCGGGAACGCCGGAGTTTGGATTTACCGCATGCGTCGGGGCCTGCTTTTCTGCCGGTCCCGGCGCATCTCTTCCCGGCCGACGATCCACGCCGACCAAGTCTTTGACATGCAGTCGCGCGGGCATGGTGAAGGGAGGCGGGGCCGCGCCGGCAGCGCCGGTCGTTGCCCAGGGAGCATTGCTGACAGCTCTGTCCTGGCTCACGAATCGGTCCTCCTTTGCCACCCCAAGGCGGGCCCGCAATCGGAGGGCCCCACCTCCTTCGCCGGTGAATCGCCCGGCGGGAACATTCATAACATACTATGATGTAACAATCAAGTCTGTCTTGTTAATCGACAGGCTTCCCGGGAGAAATCCCTAACCGCCGGCCGCCACGGGGATCGGCGCCGACCGGGGCCAGGGCGCGGGCAGACCGGAGCTGTCCAGCTGGCCTGAGGCAAGCAGCAGCTCCTCCGACGTGTGCGGCGCAAAGGGGCCGAGCGCCTCGATGAGGAGAACCAGGGCCGCGACCTGCGCCTCGGCGTCGGCACGGTCGAGCTGGCCGCGCCGCTGCAGGACCCGCTTCTCGAAGTCCTGGACCCGCTCGAAGAGGCGGGTGACATTGCGGATCGCCTTGTGCATCTGCAGCTGCTCGACGTCCTCGGTGATCCGCTGCAGCCCGTTCTCGCACCATTTGCGCAGGCGGTCGCGCAGGTGCTCGGTGTCGGCGGCGGCCGCGGGGTCATGGGTCGCCTCCTCCAGCTGCGCGAAGCGGTCCTGAGAGTAGGTCCAGAGGTTGCGCAGGAAGCGATTGGCGAAGCGCAGCGCCCCGTCGCTCCAGTTCAGGGTCTTGGCCGGCCCGGCCGCGTAGAGGACGGCGAGGCGGACGGTGTCGGCCCCGTACTGGGCGACCAGCTCGTCCGGGTTGACGACGTTGCCGAGGTGCTTGCTCATCTTGCGCCCGTCGGCGATCACCATCTCGTGGAAGAGGCAGCCGGCGAAGGGCTCGCCCTCCTCGAGGAAGGCGAAGGGGCCGATGTCGCGCAGCGCCTTGGTGACGATCCGCTGGTCGAAGACGAAGCCGCCGCTGTCGCCGCCGGCGACGAGACGCTCGGCCGGCAGCCACTGGCGCAGGTCCGGGTGGGTGAACATCTGCTCCGCCCGGTCGGCCGGCGGCACCGCCGCCGGGACCCAGAGCCAGAGCGCGTCGAAGTGGCAGTCGAGGGTGTCGGTCTCGCGCTTGGCCGGGGCGCCGCACCTGGGGCAGGCGACGTCGACGAAGTCCGGTCGCTCGGCCAGCGGGTTGCCCTCGCCGGTGGCGACGATGTCGCGCGGCAGCACCACCGGCAGATCCTCCGCCGCCACCGGGACGGCCCCGCAGGACTCGCAATGGACGATCGGGATCGGCGTCCCCCAGGAACGCTGACGGGAGATCGAGAAGTCGTTGGCGCGGTAGCGCTTGGCCTCGCGGGCGCCGGGCACGGGCGCCGCGGCCGCCTCCTCCCCACCCTGCTCCGCGCCGACCCGGTCCATGCGGCGGCCGAGCTCGGCGTCGGCCTCGTCGACGGCCGGGATGCCGAAGGCGGCGGTGGGCCCGTAGCGGGCGTCGACCAGGGGCGAGACGAGGACCGGCAGCTCGGCGCCGCCGGGGCCGGCGATGGTGGCGCCGGTGTCGACGATCGGGACCGAGCGGGCGTCGCGGGCGCTGCGCTCCCAGCCGCCGGAGCGCATCCGCTCCAGCTCCTCGCGCACGCCGGCGCTCTCGGTCCAGGCCTCGACGTCCGGGTGGCGGGGCGAGAGCAGGACGAAGCGGGCCAACGCCAGTGCCCGGCGATGCGGGCTGAAGACGGTGAGAGAGCCGCCGGAGCCCTCGAGGTCGAGCTCGACCCCGTCGCTGCGGCCGAGGATGTAGCGCTGGGTCGAGAGCGAGAGGTCGTCCCAGTTCCGCAGCCTCTCGGTGTTGCGGTCGTTCTCCTCCAGGTAGGGAGTGATCCGCAGGAACCAGGTCGGGCGACGGATCAGCCGCACCTCGTTGTGGCAGCGCCAGCAGCGCCCGTCCTCGACCTGGATCGAGGCCAGCGTCGTCTGGCAGGTGTCGCACCAGTCGACGGTCGCGTCCTCGCTGTAGATCAGCCCCGCCTCGAGCAGGGTCAGGAACAGCCACTGCGACCAGCGGTACTGGCTCTCGTCGGAGCTGTAGAAGACGCGGTCGTAGTCGAAGGAGAAGCCGAGCCGTTTCATCTGGCCCAGCATCCGCTCGCCGCACTGGGCGACCCACTCGGCCGGCGGCTCCTGGCGCTCGATCGCCGCCAGCTCGGCCGGCAGGCCGAAGGCGTCGAAGCCGAATCCGAGCAGGACGGCGTCGCCGCGGGCGCGGCGGAAGCGGGCATAGGCGTCGCCGATCGAGTAGTCGCGTACGTGGCCCATGTGCAGGTTGCCCGAGGTGAACGGGCTCGAGGGCTTGACGTAGACGCGGGCCTGGCCCTCCTCCGGGCTCGGCGCCTCGTAATCGCCGCGCTGCTCCCAGGCCGCCTGCCGGCTGGCCTCGATCCGCGCCGCGTCGTAGTTTGGCTTCGTCTTGCTCATCCGGCGCTCAAGGCTAGCCGAGGGCGCGAGCGCCCCACTGTCCGAAACCCACCGTTACCCTCATCGTGTCTAACCATTGGGAGGAAGCGTCGATCCAAAGGGAGGCGTCGAGATGGGACATGCTGCAGAAGCGATGGCAGCGGCCGTCGATGGTTGCTACGCCAACGCCGTCGGCCGAGCCTTCGCCGCGGCCGACGAGTCGGCCGACCCCGTTCGCGGCGGCATCGAAGCCGCGATCGCCATGGCCGAGACGAACCCCACCGCCGCACGCGCCGTGCTCTGGCGGCTGCTGGGCGACTCGCAGGCCTGGGAGATGATGAAGGAGATCCTCGGCGGCCAGGAGATCCAGGCCACCCTGCGGATCGGCGCCGCGATCCATCTCGCCCTTGCCGAGCTGACCTCGCCGGCGCCGCAGCTGCATCGTCTGCTTCCCGAACTGATGGAGTGGCTCGGGCACCGTCAGCTGAGCGTCGTCGAATGACGATCGAGGGTCGTCCTTTGCCCAGCGCCTGTTAGTAGGCGAAGGTCCAGAGCTTGTTGCCGAGGAAGTTGAACGGCATCGCGACCGCCACCGCGATCGCCTGGGCCGCCAGCTCGCCGATGCCCCCAGCCGCGACCAGGGCCTCCAGCACGACCAGGTTGAGCCCGAGCGAGGCGACGCTGACGGCGAAGAAACGGGCCGCCTGGAATCCCGCCGAGCCGTCGCCCGGCCCGAAGGTCCAGTAGCGGTTCCAGAGGAAGTTGCTGGTGACGGCGACGCAGAAGGCGCCGATCGCGGCCGGGATGTGATGGACGTCGAGACTGCCGGCCAGCAGCGCGAAGACGCCGAGGTTGATCAGGTAGCCGGAGCCGCCGACGATCCCGAACTTCAGGAGCTGCAGCCAGCTCGCCGGGCGGCGGGCGGCGGCGCCGAGGCGGTCGGCGAATTCGGAGGCGCTCATCGGTTGCTCCCGTCGAGCAGCACGGCCTCGTCGCCGAAGCCGGTCGGCAGCGCTTGCAGGGTGTCGAAATGGATTGGCACAGGGGTTTGGGAGATATAGGTGATGAGCGTCAGGCGGTCGGCTCGAACCCGCCTCACCTGGTGAAAGGAGGGTGGCAGGTGAACCGTCCCGGTCGCCAGCGGCTTGCGGAGCACGGCGATTTCGCCGATTCGTTCTTCTCCACCGTACATGCGCACCGCGCGGTCATGCAGGTAATAGCGAACGGGGTCGGCGGCGAGTTTCCAGGTGACGATCGCCCTGCGGCCGTCCTCGGGCGGGCCCAGCTCGTCGGTGACGGTACGGAAGTCGGGTCGCTGCAGGTTCGGCGTCTGGGTGACGTGGATGTCGAAGGCCAGCCAGTAGGCGCAGAGCGCGACCGCGAGCAGGAGACCGGCGCGGCGGGCGCGGGTGAGCGCGAACCCGATCGCGACCACCGCGAGCAATGGCACCAGGGCGGGCAGCAGGTTGCGCTCGACCACGTAGTCCTTGCCGACCGCGGCCGCCGCAGCGGTGAGGGCGGCGACGCCGAGGCCCAGGACCAGGCCGAGGGCCGCCCCCCGGCGCTCCCCGCGAGCGCCCCGCAGCGCGATCAGGCCCAGGGACAGGGCGACGAAGACGAGTGGGATCAGCGCGTAGCGCTCGCGCGGCGCCTCGGCGATCACGTGGCCGGTTTCGCCGACCAGGAAGGAGGCGGCGGTCTCCCAGAAGCGTTCGGCCAGCAGGCTGTTTTCGATCCAGCCGATGTGGTTCGGGTTGTTCTGGGCGTTGGCGAGCGGCAGCAGCGCCAGACCGGCCGCGCCGACGGCGCCGACCGCGGGCAGGACCACGCGCCAGCGTCCCCACAGCGCCACCAACAGCCAGAGCGCCTCGATCGCGACCGGGAAGACGGCGAAGTAATGGCTGCAGAGCGCCAGCGCCGAGGCCAGAGCCCAGAAGGCGAGGTCGCGACCGCGGCCGCCATCGAGAGCACGGGCGAAGAAGAGCAGCGAGAGCGCGCCGAAGAAGACCAGAAGGGCATAGGAGCGGGCCTCCTGCGAGTACCAGATCAGCATCGGGTTGACGGCGATCAGCGCCGCCAGGACGAGGCCGGCGCGGCGGCTGGCGAGCTGGCGGCCGACGAGGTAGCCGACCGGGACCGTGGCGGCGCCGAAGAGGGCGGTGAGCGAGCGCAGGCCCACCTCGCCGGTGCCGAAGAGCTTCGCCCAGGCCCAGGTCAGCACGTAGTACAGCGGCGGGTTGGACTCGCTCTCCCTGACCGCGTGCAGCATGTCGCCGAAGCTGCCCGGCACCACCCGCAGCGCGGTGATCACCTCGTCGTGGTGGTAGCTCTGCACGTCGAGGCTGGCGAAGCGGACGGCGAGGCCGAGCGCGGTCAGGGCGGCGAGGGCGGCGAGCACCGGCGCACGGGAGGTGCGGCAGTCCTTTGTGGCGCTATGCGTCACAAAGGACTGCCGCGGTCGGGTGTCGACGCTGCTCATCGGCCGCACGCCCCTTTGGGCATCGGGCTGCCGGGGCCGTAGGACGGCGGGGCGGCAGCCGCGGCGGCGCCCCAGCGGCGGTTCGGGCGCGGGCCGAGCGCGAAGGCGAGCGTGGCGCCGCGGGCGAGGGCGCAGTAGGTGGTCCAGGGCTTCGTGTGGGCCCGCCCGTCGAGGCGCAGCGACTGTACGTAGGGGCCATGGCCGCGGCCGAGGACCAGGGCGCGGCGACGATGCGGCAGGCGGATCTCGGTGCGGGCGAAGAGCGGGCTGCCGAGCGCCAGCACCCCGACCCCCGGCACCTCCGGGTAGAGGCCGAGCGCCCCGAACACGTACCAGGCCGAGAGGGTGCCGAGGTCGTCGTTGCCGGGGTAGCCGGCGGGCGAGGCGTCGTAGAGCTCGAGCAGGGCGCGGCGGACCGCGGCCTGGGTCCGGTGGGGCCGTCCCATCCAGTCGTAGAGCCAGGGCGTCTGCAGGGTCGGCTCGTTGCCGAGCAGGGCGTGGTCGGTGTGGGTCCCCCCGGGGCCGCCGTTGAGCTCGCGCAGGAAGCGGTCGAGTCGGGCCGCCGCCCTCGCCCGCCCGCCCATGCGGGCAATCAGGCCGGCGGGATCCTGGGGCACCATCCAGGTGTACTGGGCGGAGTTGCCCTCGACGAAGCCGCCGCCGCCGAGGTTGTCGTAGCCGGCCGGGAAACGACCGTCGGCGAAGCGCGGCTCGATCATCCCGCTGGCCGGGTTGTAGAGCCGCCGCCAGTTGGCGGAGCGGGCGATGAAGTCGCGGTAGGTGGCGCGGTCGCCGAGCGCGCGGGCGGCGAGCTGGGCGATCGCGAAGTCGTCGACCGCGTACTCGAGGCTGGTCGCCGCCGAGCCCCAGACCGCGTCGGGGTCGCCGTAGATTGAGTTGGCGTTGCGCTCGTTGGTGTCGAGGTCGAAGGGGACGTAGCCGAGCCGCAGGTAGGGATCGAGGCCCTGGCGCTGGAGGTATTCGCCGTTGGCGCTGCGGCAGGGTTCGCTTGCGCCCCTGACCATCGCCGCCAGCGCCGCCCGCCGATCGAAGCGGGCGCCGAAGGCGGCGGCGGAGGCCAGGATCGGGTCGGCCGAGTCGCCGACCATGGTCATGCTCTGGCCGTTGGCATACGGCCACCGCGGCAGGCAGCCGCTCTGCTCGGCGTCGGCTAGCAGCGAGCTCATCATCTCCCCGGCACGCCTGGGCACCAGCAGCGAGAGCAGTTGCACCTGCGTGCGATAGGTGTCCCAGCCGGAGAAGTCGGCGTACTGGACGCGGCCGCCGGCGTCGTGCACCTGGCCGTCCATCCCGGCATAGGCGCCGCCGACGTCGCTGAAGGTCCGCGGCGCCAGGAACGCGTGGTAGAGCGCCGTGTAGAAGGTGCCGAGCCGGCGCTGCGGGCGGCCGCTGACCCGGATCCGGCCCAGCGCCTGGTTCCAGCGCTTGCGGGCGGCGCGGCCGATCGCGCCGAAGCCGGCGCCCTCGCTCTCGGCGGCGAGGTTGGCGCGGGCGCCCTCGACGCTGACGAAGGAGATGCCGACGCGAACCGCGACCGTGCGGTCGCGGCGGGTGTCGAAGCTGGCGAAGGCCCCGGCCCGGGCGGTGGTGGGCGGGTTGTCCGCCGGCTCCTGACGGTCTTCGGCGGCGCGACCGCCGCGCTCGAGGGCATCGCCGCTCCAGGTCCCCGAGGCCTCGAAGCGGCGGTCGAAGACGGCGGCGAAGTAGACCCGGTAGCGCGGGCGCTGGCCGCAGAAGCCGCCGCTGGAGGCGCTGCCGGAGATTTCGCGACGGCGGGGGTCGACGGCGACCGCGGCGAGGTCGTCGGGCTGGGCGCTGCCGCCGGCGTCGACGAGGACGCTACCCTCCGGGCCGGCGGGGAACTCGAAACGGGCGAACCCGGTCCGGGTCGTCGCGGTCAGCGCGACGTCGACGTCGCCGCCGTGGACGGGGTTGAGGCGGACCTCGTAGAACCCCGGCCAGGCCGCCTCCTCGGAATGGGAGAAGCCGGGCTGGAAGCGACCATCGAGGCCGCCGCCGGGCGCCGCCGGCGAGGAGTCGATCGGCTCCGTCGTCGGCAGCAGCGGGAAGTCGCCGTAGAGGGCGCAGCCGGCGCCGCTGAGGTGGGTGAGGCTGAAGCCGGAGACGTGGTTGTCGCGGTGGTCGTAGCCGCCGGAATGCGGGGCCGCCGGGGTCGTGTCGGGACTGAGCTGGACCATCCCGAAGGGCAACGTCGCGCCGGGGAAGTTGTGGCCGCCGCCGAAGGTCCCGGGCCCGGGGCGGGTGCCGGCGAAGGGATCGACGCGACCGGCGAGGTCGCGGGCGGGCGCCGCTACCGGGGCGGCAAGCAGGGTCGTGGCCATCGCCAGGACCGCGACGCTCGCTGCTGCCGTGGAAATCCGTCTCTTGCGCGTAATGTTCCCGCTCCGATGGGTGGAAAGAAGGCAACCCTGGCAGCTCTCGCCGCGACCGCTGTCGTCCTGGCGCTGATGCTGATCTTCGGCGGCCACTCCGACGGCAAAGGCGACGAGGCGAGCGCTGACGTGGTGCCCGGGCAGCCCAGCGTAGAGATCGTCTCCCCGCGCAACGGGGCCCGCCAAACCAGCCACGCGGTCGTCGTCAAGGCGACGGTCGAGAATTTCGACCTGGCGCCGCGCCAGTTCGGGCGCGATCCCCAGCTCGGCCAGGGCCATCTGCGCTTCAGCCTCAAGCGGGTGCCCGACTGCGTCGACCCGGTCAAGCTGCTGCACGCGATCAACAGCCCGATCGGCAACGGCCGCCTCGTCGGCGCCTCCTTCGACTACGCCCGCTACGCCGGACCCAACGGCATCCTCGCCGAGCGGATCGGCAGCGCCGGCAGCTACTCGCCGGCCACCCGCCCGGAGATCTACTACCACGACCTCCCCCCCGGCTTCTACCGCCTGATCATCAACCTGGCGCAGAACAGCGGCGCCACCACCGCGGTCCATGCGGTCACCAACTTCCAGATCCTGCCGCGCCCCGGCCACGGCCCGAAACCGTGCGAAAAGGGCAAGGTCCCGAGCGCCAAGGCCGCGGCCAGGCTCAGCGGCTGAGCGCCCCAGCGCCCGCGGGCAGGCGCGGTGGCCCCAATACTTCACTTTGTATAGTCGAGTGTGAATGCGCACTTACCGACGCCTGATGGGGTTCATGCGCCCCTACCGCCGCCAGCTCTGGGGATCGCTGTTCTTTGCCTGGGCGGCGATGGGGATGACGGTGCTGATTCCATGGCTGATCGGGCGCGCCGTCAACGCGATCGAGGACGGCGACAAGCCCGACCTGCTGCCGCTGGCGCTGGCGATCTTCGGCGCCGCCATCCTGCGCCTCGGGCTCACGGTGGTCCGGCGCCTGGTCGCCGGCAAGGTCTCGCTGGCGGTTGAATTCGACCTGCGGCAGATGTTCTACGCCCACCTGCAGCGGCTCGAGCTCGGCTTCTTCGACGGCCAGCAGACCGGGCAGCTGATGTCGCGGGCGACCGTCGACCTCGGGGCGATCCGCTTCTTCCTCGGCTACGGGTTGATTTTCATCACCCAGAACCTGCTGACGATCGCCCTCGCCGGCGCCGTGATGTTCGCGATCAACCCCTGGCTGGCCCTGATCGCCCTCGCCCCCGCCCCGTTCATCGTCTACACCGCCTCCCGCTACAACCGCGTCTCGCGCCCGGCCCAGCAGGAGGTCCAGCAGCGGATCGCCGAGCTGACCGCGGAGGCCGAGGAGAACGTCTCCGGGATCCGCATCGTCAAGGCCTTCGCCCGCGAGGAGCACCAGCTGCACCGCTTCGAGCGCTCGGTCTCGCGGGTCTTCGACCAGAGCATCTACTCGACCCGCCTGCAGGCCTTCTTCTCGCCGCTGATCGGGCTGCTGCCCCAGCTCGGGATCGCCCTGGTGCTGCTGATCGGCGGCCGCGAGGTGATCGCCGGCAACCTCAGCCTCGGCAACTTCACCGCCTTCTACACCTACCTGGTGATGCTGGCCGGACCGCTGCGGATGCTCGGGGTGGCGATGGGGATGGCGCAGCGGGCGATCGCCTCCGGCAACCGGCTGTTCGAAATCCTCGACCGCGAGCCGCGGATCGAGAGCGAGCCCGGGGCGCCGGCGCTGCCGGTCGGAGGCGGCCGGGTCGAGCTGCGCGACGTCAGCCTGCGCTACGAGAGCCCCAGCGAGCGCGACCCCGCCGAACTGCATCAAATTTCCGGTCTCCAGGCCCGGAAATTTGATGCAGTTCAAACGCGCGAGGCCCTTCCGGCGCTGAGCGGGATCGACCTCGAGGTCGAGGCGGGGCGGACGGTGGCGCTGGTCGGGCCGTCGGGGGCGGGCAAGACCAGCCTGGTGGCGCTGATCGCCCGCCTGTATGACCCGAGCGCCGGCACCGTCCTCGTCGACGGCGCCGACGTGCGGGAGGTCGACGTCGGCTCGCTGCGCTCGGAGATCGCCTTCGTCGCCGACGACAGCTTCCTCTTCACCGCCAGCGTCGCCGAGAACATCGCCTACGC
>Ga0070691_10000001_pt1 | contig 94744 bp, 94 predicted proteins | sample KBSK1101metaG_FD_64673 | JGI IMG/M metagenome (GOLD analysis project Ga0070691, IMG submission 64673) | Corn, switchgrass and miscanthus rhizosphere microbial communities from Kellogg Biological Station, Michigan, USA - KBS K1-10-1 metaG | ecosystem: Host-associated > Plants > Roots >... | reverse complement strand
TCCTCGATCACCTGGGTCGACTGCGGGTCGAGCGCCGAGCAGGGCTCGTCGAGCAGCAGCACCTCGGGCTCGGCGGCGAGGGCGCGGGCGATGCAGAGCCGCTGCTGCTGGCCGCCGGAGAGCTTCAACGCCGGGTGGTCGAGGTTGTCTTTGACCTCCTCGAAGAGGCCGGCGCGTTCCAGCGCGCTGTGGACTTTCGGCTCCAGCGACCTCCTGCGGGCCCGCCGCGACCCCTGCTCGCGCAGGACGTAGGCGATGTTGTCGAAGACGCTCATCGGGAACGGGTTCGGCTGCTGGAAGACCATCGTCACCCGGCGCCGCAGCAGGGTCGGCTCGATCAGCTCGATGTCGACGTCGTCGAGCAGGATGCGGCCGCGCAGCTTCGCGGTGCTGGTCAGCTCGGTGAGGCGGTTGAGCGAGCGCAACAGGGTCGTCTTGCCGCAGCCCGACGGGCCGATCAGCGACAGCACCTCGCCCTGGCGGACCGGCAGCGAGACGCCTTTGACCGCGTCGCGGTTGGCGTAGGAGACGGAGACGTCGTCGATCTCCATGCGGCGGATCGAGAACTGCGGCGCGCCGATCGAGCGGCGGGCGCCGGTGAAGCCGCCGGGCGCCAGACCGCTCGAGTGCGTGGCCGGCGGTGCCTGCCGCGCGGCAGCGGTGTCCTCCAGCGGCAGCCGCCGGATCGGAGGCGGCGGGGAGGGGGACACGTCGTTGGTCATGAACTCCACGTTCCAACCCTTCGGGCGCGGCGGTGGACGACGTCGACGGCCGCGTTGAGGCCGAGGACCATCAGCAGCAGGACGAAAGCCGCCGCATAGGCTTTCTCCGGTTGGTTGAGGTTCCCGGTGGGGGAGGCCTCGTAGACGAAGTTGGTCAGGGTCGTGCCGGCCCCGCGCAGGTAGTTGAGCGGGAAGGAGGCGCCTTCGACCGGGGCGAAGTTCTGGGTGGCGCCGAGCAGGACGACGATGATCGCGGTGTCGCCGATGATGCGGCCGAGGCCGAGCATCGCCCCGGTCGCGACCTGGGGGCGGCTGGCCGGCAGCAGGATCCGCCGCGTCGTCGCCGCCTTCGTCTTGCCGACCGCGTAGGAGGCCTCGCGCACGTGGCGGGGGATCGAGTTCAGCCCCTCGCGGGTGCTGGCGACGATCAGCGGCAGCGCCACCAGCGAGAGCATCGCCGAGGCGGCGAAGAAGGAGCGGCCGAAGACGACCCCCTCGGAGCTGCGGCTGAGGAAGCCGAGCGCGGTGCTGGAGAAGATCACGGTGCCGAACAGGGCGAGCACGATCGAGGGGATGCCGGCGATCGCCTCGATCGTCGACTCGGTGATCCGGGCGAGTGCCGCGGGACGCCCGTACTCGACCAGCCAGACCGCGATCGCGACCCCGGCCGGGAGCGCGATCGAGATCCCCATCGTGGCGACGATCAGGGTCCCGACCAGGGCGTCGGAGAAGCCGCCGCTTTCGCCCTGGGTGAAGCCCGCCGTGGCCGGCGTCACCAGCATCGAGGGCTTCAGGTAGGTGATCCCCTGGATCAGCAGATAGACGACGACGGCGACCGCGATCGCGCAGAAGAGCAGCCCCAGCGCCCAGCAGATGCCGAGGCCGAGGCGGTCGGCCAGCGCCCAGGTGGCGCTGCCCTCGACCGCGTCGGTGGCGGTCTTCGCCTGGGGCGGCGGCTTCTGCGCCGGGACGGGCGGCGGCGTGGCGACGGAGGAGCCCATCACGCCGACCCGTATTTTTTCATCGAGCGGCGGGCCAGCCAGCCGGTCAGCGAGAAGATCGTCGCCGAGAACAGCAGCACGGTGGCGATCGCGAACAGGGTCGCGTTGGCCGGCGGCGAGCTCAGCTGGTCGACGTTCTTGACGATCGTCGGCGCCAGCGGCCGCGAGGGCTCGTAGATGAAGATCAGGCCGTCGGCGGGGTTTGGGGCGAAGCCGACCGAGCCGGAGATCATCGCCAGCATCACCGCCTCGCCGATCGCCCGCGCGGTCGCCAGCACGGTGCCGGCGACGATCGCCGGGCGGGCGGTGCGGACGCCGATCTTCCAGGTCGTGCGCCAGCGGTTGACGCCGAGCGCCAGCGAGCCCTCGAGCCAGCCCGGTTTGACCGCGCGCAGGCCGTCGCTGAAGATCGAGACCATCAGCGGCGCGATCATCACCGTCAGCACCGTGATCGCCGCCAGCAGGCTGTATCCGGTCAGCGAGATGACGCCGGCGACCGAGCCCTTCTGGCCCTCGGTGACGAGGTGGTTGCCGATCAAGGGGACGAGCACGACGACCCCGATCAGGCCGTAGATCACCGACGGCACGCTGGCCAGGAAGCGCACCACCGGCTGCAGGATGTCGCTCATCCACTCGGGCGCGAACTCGACGATGAAGACGGCGACGAAGAGGGCCGAGAAGAGGGCGATGAGGACGGCCCCGCCGGTGATCAGGATCGTGCTCCAGATCAGCGGCCAGGCGTGGAAGGTGTAGACGTATTCCGCCCCGGCCTGGCCGGAGAGGAAGATCGCGTTGAGCTGGTCGTCGACGTTGCCGCCGGGGCCAAACCAGGCGAGCCCGTTGTGGGAGAACGAGGGCCAGGCCCGCACGAAGACGGTGACGATCATCGCCAGCAGCAGCCCGACGACGGCGCAGACCAGCGCGCCGAGCATCCGCTCGACGCGCTGGTCCGACCACCGTGGGCCGTACTCGGAGGGGTACTGCTCGTCCAACGTCTACTTCTTCGGCTTCTTGTTGAACGCGGGTACGCCGCCGGCCTTGGCGATCACTTCACCGGCCAGCGGGCTGAGCCGCATCCAGTCGATGAACTTGAGCAGCGCCGGGGGGCTGGAGCTGCCGTCGCCGGGCAGGACCATGAACAGGTAGCGCGAGAGCGGGTACTTGAGCGGCTCGACGCTGATCTTGCTCGGGATGCAGGGGACGCCGTTGACCTTCAGCGCCTTCTGGCCCGGGCCCTGCCAGGCGAGGCCGTCGTAGCCGATCGCCGCCGGGTCCTGCTTGACCGCGTTGACGACCAGGCCGTCGGCGGTCAGGGCGTTGACGTTGGAGGCCGGCGGTTCGTTGTTGAGCACCGCCTGGAGGAAGAAGTTGTAGGTCCCTCCGTTGGTGTCGCGACCGACCGGGTCGATGGTGGTGTCGAGGCCGGAGCCGGGGATCTGGCTCCAGTTGGTCAGCAGCCCGCGGTAGATGTCGTGGGTCTGCTGCACCGTGATGTTGGTGAGCTTGTTCTTCGGGTTGACGTCGATGCAGAGACCGTCCATGAACATCTTGATGTAGGTCGTGCCGGCGTCGCTGGGGAGGGGCGTGCGGGCGTTGCCGGCGAACTGGCTGGTCCCGTTCTGCACGTCTTTGACGCCGGCGTTGCCGCCGTTGGCGGTGTAGACGAAGTGAACCTTGTGATTGACCTTCTTCGTGTAGGTGGCGAAGAGGGCCTGCAGCACGGGCTGCGCGGCTACGGATCCCGACCCGATCAGGGTCACGGCTCCTGCCGACGCCGGCGCGGCGAGCCCGGCCAGGGCGATGACCGCAATGGCGAAGGTCTTGATTCTCATCAGGTGCGCTTCCTTCCTGCTAGGGGTTAACAAGACTTTGTTGACCGACTTGGTGGCCTTAAGCTAGCAGTTTCTGTAGTTTATTGACTCATTTAGTAAAGAAAGGCCGTCCCGGCAGGAGTGGAAGGGCCTCCGGCAAGGCCGACAAATGGAGGTTCAATTGCTGAAGAGAAGGATTTCGTCCCCCCGCGCGGCGACCGTCGTCGCCGTCGCGGCCGTGGTCGCCATGGCGGTTGCGGTGACCCCGTCGCTGGCCAGGAAGGCCGAGTCGTTCCTGACCGCCAAGAGGGCGGCGGCCACTTATGTCTCGAACAAGAAGGCGGCGACGCTGTACCTGAAGAAAAAGGCCGCCTTGAACCTGTTCGTGGCGAAGGCGACCGCGCCGCGGCCGCCGGTCGTCGGCATCGCCGCCGGCAGCGCCGCGTACGGCCCGGTCTCGGCCACCGGCGCCGGCTACATCCCGACCGCGTTCACCTCGTTCGCGACCCCGGCCAAAGCGAGCTCGGCCGTGGTCACGTTCTCGGGCAACGCGATCTGCACGGCGGAAAAAGCCACCGCCGACCTCGCCTGCCCGGTGCAGATCCTGATCGACGGCCAGTCCCAGGGCAAAGTCAACTTCGCCCCGGCGACGCTGGCTTCACCGACCCCGGTACCGGTGGCGCACTCGTTCACCCTGACCACGGTGCTCGCCAAGGGCGGTCACACCGTCGCCGTGCAGTACGCCGGCGCCGCGAAAGTGACCTTCACGCTGAAAGGCTGGAACCTGGCGGTTCAGGCCTTCCCTCAGCCCGAGGAAGCTCCGCTCGAGGAGACCACGACCAAGGGCGGCTGATCGCCGTCCCCGCCCCAGCTCAGCGGCTGGGGCGGGGGAGGGCGTCGCCGAGGATGAGGCGGGCCCGGTAGAAGAGCGCCTCGTCGGCGGCCGACTGGATCGAGTCGCGGTTCGAGGCGCGGCTGGTGCGGTTCTGACCGGTGCCCGCCGGACTCTCGTCCCTGACCAGACCGGTGATCCGACCGCGCGAGACGAAGGTCGTGTTCTGCACTCGCTTGCTCATCCTCGGCTCCTTTCGTACTTTGTTGAGTATCTGACTCAAGAATAACAAGAAATAGAATGCGGCTGCTTGCTGTCGCCCACAGGGCCACAAGCGACAACCGCGAGGGGCGGCGAAGTGGGGCGGGGCGCTACCCGGCAAAAGCGCAACCCCGCCCCTCGCCTCTTCAAACGGCTGCGGGTCTCTCCGCGTCGCCCTCGTCGGGCGAGCCGAGGGGAGTCGAGGCCCCTTGGCTCTGGGACGGGGACGAACCGTTGAAGCTCTTGGCCTGGATCGGGCGCAGGTAGGCGATCTGGCCCTCGCGCAGCTCTAGGCGCTGCAGCTCGTTGCGGGTCAGCTGGGCCCAGACCTCGGTGCCGTCGCCGAGCACGAACTCGACCCGGATCTCGAAGCCGAGGGCGACGATCCGCTGCACCAGGCCCTCCTCGGTGCGCTCGTCGGGGTCGAGCACGACCTCCATGTCGTGCGGCCGCACGAAGCTCTCGCCGAGCCGGTTGACCTCGCCGACGAAGCTCATCACGAACTCGTTCGCGGGGTGCTCGTAGAGGTCGTCGGCGCTGCCGGACTGCTCGACCCGGCCCTCGTTCATCACCACCAGCTGCTCGGCGACGTCCATCGCCTCCTCCTGGTCGTGGGTGACGAAGATCGTCGTCACGTGCATCTCCTCGTGGAGACGGCGCAGCCAGGTGCGCAGGTCTTTGCGGACCTTGGCGTCGAGGGCGCCGAAGGGCTCGTCGAGCAGCAGCACCTGCGGCTGCACCGCCAGCGCCCGGGCCAGGGCCATGCGCTGGCGCTGGCCACCCGAGAGCTGGGAGGGGAAGCGGCCGGCGAGCCCGTCGAGCTGGACCAGGCGCAGCAGCTCGTGCACGCGGTCTGAGGTCTTCGCCTTGTCCCACTTGCGGATCTTCAGGCCGAAGGCAACGTTCTCGTACACCGTCATGTGCTTGAAGGCGGCGTAGTGCTGGAAGACGAAGCCGACCCCGCGCTTCTGCGCCGGTTTCGCCGTCGCGTCCTCGCCGTTGATCGTCACCCGGCCCGAATCGAGATCCTCGAGCCCGGCGATCGCCCGCAGCAGCGTCGACTTGCCGCTGCCGCTGGGCCCGAGCAGGGCGGTCAGCGAGCCGTCGGGTACAGATATCGAAACATCATCGAGAGCCTGAAAGTCACCGAAGCGCTTGTTCGCTCCCTCGACTGTGATTCCCATCAGGCCTCCTTTCGTTTGAGTAGGTTCATGGCGAGCAGGGTGGTCAGCGCAAGCAGAGCGAGGACCACCGAGGCGCCGTAGGCGGCGGGCTGGTTGAAGGCCTCGAACTGCTTCTGCACGAAGAGGGGGAGGGTCTGGGTCTGGCCGTTGATCGAGCCGGAGACGATCGTCACCGCGCCGAACTCGCCCAGCACGCGGGCGGTGGTGAGGACGACGCCGTAGGCGATGCCCCAGCGGATCGCCGGCAGGGTGATCCGCCAGAAGGTCTGCCAGGCGTTGGCGCCGAGGGTCGAGGCGGCCTGCTCCTGGTCGGTGCCGATCTCCTGCAGCACCGGCACCGTCTCCCTGACCACGAACGGCAGCGAGACGAAGATGCTGGCCAGGACCATGCCAGGGACCGAGAAGAGGATCGTGATGCCGGCGTCGGCAAAAGTGGGACCGAACCAGCCGGTGGTGCCGTAGAGGAGGAAGAGCGAGAGGCCGATCACGATCGGTGAGATCGCGAAGGGAAGGTTGATGACCGCGTCGATCAACGTGTTGCCCTTCCACCTGTGGCGGACCAGCAGCAGCGCGCAGCCGACCCCGAAGACGGTGTTGATCGGGACCGCGATCGCGACCATGATCAGGGTCAGCTTCAGCGCGTGCAGGCCGTCGGGCGAGGTGATCGCGTCCAGCGGTGGGCCGATGCCGTCTTCGAACGTTTTGAAGAAGATCATCGCCAGCGGCGCCAGCAGCAGCAGGGCGAGGTAGCCGAGCCCGAGCGTGCGCAGACCCCAGCGGCTGGCGGTGGAGCTACTCATCATCGCCTGCCTTCTTCTCGCTGACGACGTCGCCGCTGATCGGCATCGCCGTGAAGCCACCGCCGCCGCTGCTGCGTTCGTGGCGACTGCCCCAGCGCTGGATCAAGGTGATGCTGGCCAGAAGCAGCAGCGAGGCGACCAGCAGCACGACCGAGACGGCGGAGGCGCCGAGGTCGTTGCCGGACTCGATCTGGCTGCGGATGAAGACCGAGGAGACCTGGGTGTCGGGTAGGCCCCCCGCGAAGAGCAGGACCGAGCCGTACTCGCCGAGGGCGCGTGCGAAGGCGAGAGCGATGCCCGCCGCCAGGCCGGGCAGGAGGTTGGGGAAGATGATGCGGCGGAAGATCGTGATGCCGCCGGCGCCAAGCGAGGCCGCGGCCGCCTCCATCTCTCGATCCATCTCGATCAGCAGCGGCTGAACGGCACGGACGACGAAGGGGAGGGTGACGAAGAGCAGCGCGACGACGACGGCCGCGCGGGTGAAGGCGATGTTCATCCCGAACGGGCTGTCGGCACCGTAGAGAGCGAGCAGGGTGAGACTGGCGACGATCGTCGGCAGCGCGAAGGGGAGGTCGATGACCGCATTGACCGCAGCCTTGCCGGGGAACTCGTCGCGGACCAGGAGCCAGGCGATGATCGTGCCGAAGACGGCGTTGATGACGACGACGATCAGCGAGCAGATAACCGTCAGCTTCAGCGAGGCGACCGCCTGCGGTGAGGTGACCGCGTCCCAGAAGGCGCCGACCCCGCCCTCCAGCGATTGGTTGACGACGGCGGCCAGCGGCAGCAGGACGATCACGCTCAGGTAGAGCGCGACGACGCCGCGGCCGAGGCCCGCGCCGACCCCGGGCAGGCGCAAGCCTGCCCGGGGCGACGCTGCTGGATGTGCTGCATGCGCCTCCATCGGTCAGCCAGAGGTGGAGACGCCCAGTTCCTGCTCGATCTTCGCGACGGAACCGGTTTCGTCGTCGAAGAAGTCGTCGTTGACCTTGCTCCAGCCACCGAACTGGCTGATCTTGAAGAGGTCCTTGGGGGTCGGGAACTGCTTCTCGTCGACCAGCTTCGGGTTGACCGGGCGATAGCCGTTGTCGGCCCAGAGCTGCTGGCCGGCGTCGGACCAGACGTAGTCGAGGAAGTCCTGCGCCGCGGGCTCGGGAGCGTCCGTGGTGACCGCGATCGGGGTTTCGATCAGGATCGTGCTCGGGGGGACGACGTATTCGACGTCTTCGCCCTCGTCGACTGCTTTGATCGCCTCGTTCTCGTAGCCGAGCAGCACGTCGCCCTCGCCCTGGGTGAAGGCGGCGAGCGCGTCGCGGGCGCTGCCCGGCTGCGCGACCGTCTTCTCGAGCAGGGTCTTGACGTCGGCGAGCGCCTCTTCCGGGGACTTGCCCTGGTTGATCGCGTTGCCGTAGACGGCCATGATGTTCCAGCGCGCGGCGCCGGAGCTGAACGGGTTCGGGGTGACGACGTCGACTTCCTTGCTCAGCACGTCGTCGAGGGTCTCGATCCCCTCGGGGTTGCCCTTGCGGACGCTGATCACGACGACCGAGTCCTGGGCGATGCCGCCGTATTTCTGCTTGTCCCAGTCTTTGGCGACGAGGCCGCCTTCTTCGACCAGCCGTTCCATGTCGCCGGCCTGGGCGAAGTGGACGACGTCGGCGGGCTGGCCGGCGACGACCGCGCGGCTCTGGTCGCCGGAGGCGCCGAAGGAGTTGCTGAAGCTGACGCCCGATCCCTCCGGAGTCTTTTCGAACCCGGGCTCGAGGGCTTCCTGGTAGACGGCTTCGGGGGTGGAGTAGCCGACCACGCTGAGGCTGCCGCCGCCTCCGGAGCTGCCGGAGGTCGAGCTGGAGCTGTCGCTGCTGCTGCCGCAGCCGGCGACGAAGACGGCGACGAGCAGGGCGAGAAGCGCGGCCGGGAGGCCGACGTTCACGCTGCGCCGCCGGGAATTGCGAGCGTTCATCAAGGGGGTTCCTTCCTTTTTTGACTGACTTACTACGGAATCGCAGTCCGGCAGGCTAGCACAAAGTCGATAAACAAAGTAGGGAATCATGATCCGGATTTGCCCGTTTAGGGTTGGCAGATGGATTTCGTACGCACGCCGGACGAGCTGCTCGAGGGGCTGCCGGACTACCCGTTCGAGTCCGTCTACCGCGAGGTCGACGGGCTGCGCCTGGCGCACCTCGACGAGGGGGAGGGCAAGCCGGTCGTCTTCTTCCACGGCGAGCCGACCTGGTCGTTCCTCTGGCGCCAGGTGATCCCGCCGGTACGCGACGCCGGCTACCGCTGCATCGCCCCCGACTACGCCGGCTTCGGCCGCTCCGACAAGCCCACCGATCTCGGCTGGTACACCTACGACCGCCACGTCGACCTGATGGCGCAGCTGCTGGAGGAGCTCGACCTGCGCGACGCCACCGCGGTCGTCCACGACTGGGGCGGGCCGATCGGGCTGCGGCTGGCGGTCGAGCATCCGGACCGCTTCTCCCGCATCGTGATCATGGAGACCGGCCCCTTCACCGGCCACCAGCGCATGAGCGACGCCTGGTTCGCGTTCCGCGACTTCGTCCGCGACAACGAGGACGTGCCGGTGCAGATGCTGATCCGCGGCGGCTGCAAGCACGACCCGGGCGACGCGGTCCTCGCCGCCTACGAAGCCCCTTATATAGACGGGCCCTCGAAGGCCGGCGTCCGCGCCTTCCCGCTGATCCTGCCGACCACTCCCGACGCGGTCGGCGCGGCCGAGGGGAAACGGGTCGCCGACGGGCTGCGCGAGGACGATCGTCCCTCGCTGGTGCTCTGGGCCGACTCCGACCCGATCCTGCCCTTCTCAGTCGGCGAGCGCGTCTCCAGCGAGCTCAACCTGACGCCGCCGCGGGCCATCGAGAACGCCTCCCACTTCCTGCAGGAGGACGCCGGGCCGGAGATCGGCGCCATCATCGCCGACTGGCTGGGCGGCTCCGGCTGACCAGCCCGCTGAGCTCGTCGTGCGAGCGCTCGGCCAGCAGGCGGACGCGGCGCGGCGGCCCCCCGTCCTCGAGCCAGGTGACGGTCCCCGGCCAGTAGGGGCCGGGCGGGCGCCCGGGGTGGTGGAAGACCGAGGCGAAGATCCAGTTGCCGGTGTTGTGGAGGCGGCCGCCGCCGCGCAGCGGCCACTCGCCCTCGCCCTCGATCGGGCCGCCGCGGTGGGTGTGACCGGTGATCACGTGGCTGCCGTCGACCCCGAGCCGCGCCGCCATCTCGGCGCCGGCCTCGACGCCGCTGCGGAAGATCGCCGCGGCCGAGACGTCGGCGCTGAAGTCCGAGCGCAGCAGCCGGTTGACGCCCTTGATCGCCAGCGGGAAGCCGGCGCGGACGGCGCGGCCGGTCAGTCGCCGCCGTCGCCCGTCGTCCTCTTCGTTGCCGGAGAGGCGGCGCCAGGCCGCCTCCGAGGGACGGCCGCGCCGTTCGACCAGACCGGCCGGCCGGGCCTGGGCGATGCCCCAGCCGAGCCCGTAGATGGGCCGCAGCACCCGCTCGTAGTCGGCCGGCGCGGCCGGGTCGGGGATCGGGCCCGAGATCCTCATCGTCACCGCCGCCGCCAGGCACTCGGCGCGGGGCAGGGAGAGATGGGGGTCCATGTAGTGGCCGTGGGTCGCGTAGACGTCGTCGCGCAGCCAGATCCCCGGGTAGGCGAGGCGCAGGGTCGCGGGCCCCAGCCAGGTGTCGATCTCGGCGGTCGGACCGGGGGAGGGGTCGTAGAGGTGCTCGAGGCCGAGCTGCGGCGCGGCGCGGAGCGAGAGCTGGTCGAGCAGGGGCTCGGCGAAGCGATGGTCGTGGTTGCCGGCGACCAGCACGACCTCGCGTCCGGCCAGCGCCACGCCGAGCTCCTCGAAGAAGGGACGGGCGGCGGCCAGCGCCACGCCGAGCGGCAGGTCGCGCAGCTCGACCGTGTCACCGAGCAGGACGACGCGGTCGGCCTCGCCGATCTCATCCAGCAGCGCCCGCCGCAGGGCCGGCTCGCGCAACACGTCCTCGCCGTTGGCGCCGCCGAGATGGAGGTCGGAGATGATCGCCGTCCGCATCCACGTCTTTTACCGTTTGGCTGCGCAGCCAGGCCGCTGGCTAGACTTCGCGGGTGCACTCTTTTGGCGAAGAGCGGGTCGCTCGGTCCAACGGCATCGAGCTCGCCTACCAGGAGATGGGCGACCCCGACGGCGAGCCGCTGCTGCTGGTGATGGGGCTGGGGACGCAGATGCTGGCCTGGGACGAGGCCTTCTGTGGACTGCTGGCCGAGCGCGGCTTCCGCGTCGTCCGCTTCGACAACCGCGACATCGGCCGCTCGACCAAGATCGAGTCGGCGGGGGCGCCGCGCCGGGTCGACATGATGCTCGGGCGCCGCCGCAGCGCCCCGTACCTGCTCAGCGACATGGCCGCCGACACCACCGGCCTGATGGACCATCTCGGGATCGACTCCGCCCACGTCGTCGGCGCCTCGATGGGCGGGATGATCGCGCAGACGGTGGCGATCGAGCACCCAGGGCGGCTGCGCTCGATGGTCTCGATCATGTCCAACACCGGCAGCCGCTGGACCGGGATGCCGAGCCGCAAGGCGATGGCGGTATTGATGGGACGGCCGCCGAAGGGGCGCGAGGCGGCGGTCGAGCGCGCGGTGAGGACCTTCAGCGTGATCGGCTCGCCCGGTTACCCCTTCGAGGAGGAGCGGGTGCGCCGGATCGCCGGCCGCTCCTACGACCGCGGCCACAGCGCCGCCGGCGTCCTGCGCCAGCTGCACGCGATCACCGCCTCCGGCGACCGCACCGTGGCGCTGCGCGGGGTCCGCGTCCCGACCACGGTGATCCACGGCAACCGCGACGTCCTCGTGCGGCCGGCCGGCGGCCGCGCCACCGCCCGCGCGATCCCCGGCGCCCGCCTGAAGATGATCGAGGGCATGGGCCACGACCTCCCGCGCCAGCTCTGGCCGGTCTTCGCCGAGGAGATCGCCGCCAACGCCGCCCGCGCCGCCAGCCCCCAAGCCGCCGCCGTCTGACCTCAGCGGAGGATGCGGCTGAAAGGAGTCGAACCTTCACGGGCTCTCGCCCACACGGACCTGAACCGTGCGCGTCTACCAGTTCCGCCACAGCCGCGGGAGGAGGCAATTTAGCGGTTGCGCGTTCCACGGCCGCACCTCCCTCACAACGCAGCCCCCAGCCGCCACTCGCTAGAATCGCGATCCCTCGCCGCTATCGTCTAGGGGACTAGGACGCTGGCTTCTCATGCCAGAAACCGGGGTTCGAATCCCCGTAGCGGTATGGCCTTATCGGAGAGAGCCGGATCACCCGCCTCTCCCAGGTCACTTAGATTCGTCGCCTCCCCGAACGCCCTTGACACCCGCGCTTTCAGGCGTATCTGACCACTGTTGCGGTCGATCTCGACCCGCAGGCGGAAGGCGTCGAATATGGCGCGGCGAGCCAGGTGCCCATGGCACGGATCAAAAGCTCGCTCTACCCAGCACGCCGTAACTTCTATGCTACGCTTATGAGCGTGGCTACAAAGCTCGACACGACCCACCACGACCGGCGACTAGCGCGACGGCTCAAGGAAGACCCGGAGTTCCGGGCAGAGTTTGAGCGGCAGCAGCGTGAGATCGCCCAGATCGACGCTGTGGTCCGGCGACTCGATGAGTTGCGGGAGGAAGCCGGGATGTCGAAGGCAGAGCTGGCGCGGGCGATTGGGAAGGAGCCGTCGAGCATCCGCCGCTTCTTCACCGCAGACGTGAATCCTGAGTTGAAGACCGTGGCTGCCGTGGCCGATGTCCTCGGGGCTCGGGTCGAGGTCGTGGGGGCCAAGACCAGCCGCACGAAGCGGGCCGGCAGGAAGCGCGCGCCTCGGGCCGCCGCCGCGTAGCCGCAGACAAAACGCCGCTGGCCGAGTTAGCCTTGATCGGGCGATGGTTTGGGGAATCGTCTACTACGCGACCAGGGACGGCAGGGTGCCGGCTGAGGACTTCCTCGAACGCTGCCCGGCGAAGGTCGAGGCCCGGTTCGCTGCCGTCCTGGAAGCGGTATGGGCGGTTACTACGAGATTCGCCTGACGGGACCAGGACGGCGCCAGTACCGGCTCTTCTGCATCCTCGACAACGGCAATTCCGGGGAGTTGCTCGAGCGGGGCTTCGATGCTCCCCAGATTGCGGCCATCGCAGGCATGGTCAAGGACTCGGGTGAGAAGTTCTCCGATCGCGATTACGCCAAGGTGCGGAAGCTGGGAGGCGAATATCTCGCCGAGCTTCCTCGCTGCATTGCGACCTGAGAGGCGCAGTGCGGCTTCTCGGGGGGCGAAGCAGGGTACGAGCTGCCTGCTACAGCCCGCATCCCTCTCGAAACGTGGGGGCTCGACGCTGCTCACTCGTACGCCCATCTTTTGCCGTCTGAAATGTATTGTCTGCTGGGCCTGTCGTCTGTCAGAGCGCGACGACCGCGAGGCCGGGAACTCGTTCGAACTCGGTTGCGTTCGCGGTCGCGACGGCCATGCCATGGCTCAGGGCGGTCGCCGCGATCCACATGTCGTGCGCGCCGATCACTTCTCCGCGTTTCTCCAGTCCAGCCCATATCTCGGCGTGAGTCCTGGCGACGGAGGTCGTGACCCCCAAGGGGCATGGCCCCTCGTCATGGAGGTCAGCCCTTCGGATCGCGCGCAAGTCGATCGACGCCTCGACCGCATAGATTTCAGGGCGATGACCGGCTCTTTCGAGATCGGCACCCGTTACGAGCGCCCGCCGGGCGAGGGCCCGTCCTGGTTTCACGACGTGCTCGAGCAGGTGCGCGGCGAGCGCGATGGCGACGTGCCGATCAGGGTCGAGGCGACGACGGGGCACCGGGTGGACGGGCTGCTGGTCGAGCGCGATCCGCTGATCGCGCCGGGGGCGCACGGCAAGGTGGCGCTCAACTCCCACGGCGAGGACCTGGTGATCGGCTCGGAGATGATCGCCGCCTTCACCCTGCTGCCCGGCAGGACCGCCAAGCGGCCCGAAGAAGACGCCGAGTGAGGCTCGGCTAGGCGCAGCTCTTGTCCGGCGGCGGCAGCTTCAGCCGCTGCCGGGCCGCCGCGACGGCCGAGACCGAGGAGCGGCAGGCTTTGGCGATGGCGCCGTCGCCGTGGTCGGGGCGGCGGCTGACCTCGAACTCGATCAGGGCGGCGCGGCGCAGCTTGGCCCGGACTTCGATCGGGCTGTCGTCGGGCGCCGACTCCAGCGCCGCCTGGGCGGCGCGCTCGCGCCGGCAGTTGAGGCAGAAGAGGCCGTCGTTGCAGCGGTCCCAGGTGTCGGGGAGCTCGACCCTGCCGCCGTCCATGCGGCTGACCGAGACGCCGCACTGGGCGCAGGTCCATTTCTTCGCGGTCGGGGATGCGGTCGCGGTGCTCATGCGCTCACCTTCGCCTTGCTGCGCCGGCGCCGCCGGCGCCGCTTCTGCGCGGCGGAGGCGTTGCCGTTGCCGTTGGTGTTGGACTTGGGACGCGGGGTCGACGCACTCAGGGTCGCGCTCGAGCCGGACGGACGGCCGCGGTCGAACTCGCGGGCGAGGCCGAGGTCGCGGGCGATCCGGCCCATCTCGCCAACCTGGTCGGAGAGCACGAAGCTGATGCCGGCGCCGCGGGCGCCGGCGCGGCCGGTCCTGCCGATCCGGTGCACGTAGGCGTCCTGGTCGCCGGGGGCGTCGAAGTTGATCACGTGGGTGACGTCGGCGACGTCGATCCCGCGGGCGGCGACGTCGGTGGCGATCAGGGTGTCGACGTCGCCCTGCTCGAAGCGCGCCAGTGCCCTTTCGCGCTGGCCCTGGCTCTTGTCGCCGTGCATGGCGACGGCGTCGAGGTCGCGGCTGCGCAGGCGTTTGACGAGCCGGTCGGCGCCGCGCTTGGTGCGGACGAAGACGAGGGTGCGGCCGCGGGTCGCGTCCTGCAGCTGCAGCGCCAGGTGGTCGAGCTTGGCGCTCTGAGACTCGACGTGGACGAAGCTGTGCTCGATGTCGCGCTCCCTGTGCTCGGTCGGCTCCTGGGTGTGGCGCCGGGCCCTGTAGGTGTAGTCGGCGGCGAGCTTGCCGGTGGCACCCTCGAGCGTGGCCGAGAAGAACAGCGTCTGGCGATCGTCCGGGGTCTGGGCGACGATCCGGCTGACCGCCGGCTTGAAGCCCATGTCGAGCATGCGGTCGGCCTCGTCGAGGACGAGCACCTGGACGCGGTCGAGGCTGACCACCCCGCGGGCGATCAGGTCCTCGAGCCGGCCCGGGCAGGCGACGACGATGTCGGCGCGGCGGGCGGCGGCGCTCTGCGGGCCGAAGCCGACGCCGCCGTAGACGGCGGCGACGCGGAGGTTGCGGGCGCGGGCAATCGAGTCGAGCTCGTCGACGATCTGACTCGCCAGCTCGCGGGTCGGCGCCAGGACCAGGCCGGAGAGGCCCCGGTCGGGCTCGATCAGGTCGACCATCGGGATGCCGAAGGCGAGCGTCTTGCCCGATCCGGTCGGCGACTGGACCAGCAGGTCGTGACCGTCGAGGGCGTCGCTGACGACCAGCTGCTGGACGGGGAAGGGCTCTGAGATGCCGCGCTTCGCGAGCGCGCTCACCACAGGGTTGGAGATGCCGAGATCGGCAAAAGACTTCAAAAGTATGTGCTCCTTATATGTGCGATTCAGGGAGATCCAGCAGCCCCAAAACGCAGATAGCGCACAGAGGAAACGGAACCTCTCGGGTGGCAGATGGGCCAAACCCGACCTGACAACCGTAGCAGGCGGCCATGTTTGGCCTGCTTTCAGGCACTTTTTGCGCGTTTCCTACACTAGTTGCGTGGCGCCTCGAGCGGGGCAAGAGCAGACCTACACGCTGTACAGGCGCGGCATCGAGCTGCTCGAAGACGGCGACTTCCTCGACGCCGCCGAGCCCCTGGCCGAGGCGGCGCGGCGGGCGCCGGAGAAGGCCTCGGTGCGCGAGGCCCTCGGCCGCGCCTACTACCGGGCCGGCCGCTTCGCCCAGGCGGCGGTCGAGTTCGAGGCGGTGGTCGAGGCCCACCACGTCGACGACTATGCCCACTTCTGCCTCGGCCGGGCGCTGAGCAAGACCGGGGAGGTGGCCCGCGCCCGCCACCACCTGGCGCTGGCCTCGAACCTGCGCCCCGACCGCAGCGACTACCGCTTCTACCGCCGCCTGCTCGACGCCTGACCCGGCGCCCTCAGCCGACCAGGGGGGTGACGCAGCGGTATCTCTTGGCGGCGGTGGACAGGGCAGACCCAACTTCGCCTGCCGTCGAGACCGTGACAACGCTGTAGGAGTTGAGCGACGTATAAGTGGCGAGATCCGCGCTCCACTCCTCCTCCGCCGCCAGCACGATCCCCGGCTGCTGCGAGAAGGCGGCCAGCGCCAGCGCATCCGGCAGCTCGCCGCCCAGGGTCGCGCAGGAGAGCGCCGCGGCCGGCGCCGAGACCGCCGCCTTGCTGGGTTCGCTTTCCCAGCAGGCGCCGGCGAAGAGGCGGGCGCCGGGGCCCTCGCAGCCGGCGCTGTAGCCGTTGACGCGCTCGGCGTCGATCGCGTCGACGGCGTTGAGCGCGGTCTCGGCGTCGCGGGCGCTGTCGGCGTTGTCGGCGTGGACCGCGCTCGGCACCTGGCCCAGGGTCGCGGTGTCGATCTGGACCCCGGTGACCGAGCCCGGAAGCAGGTAGCTGCCCCTGATCGCCCCCGGCTTCAGCCGGTTGCCGGGGATCGAGCCCGGCGCCAGCCGGTTGCCCGGCAGCGACTTCACCCTGATCGCCCTGCCGTTGATCTTGGCCGCCCCGTAGACGGTGCCGCCGAGCGCGGCGACCAGCGCCACGCATGTCAGCGCCAGCGCCGGCGCCTGCCGCCGAAATCCCCTGCCCATGTCTCTCCCTCGTCGAATTGGACTGAATCTTCGGAATGATCCGAATCCCGGAAATGCGCCGCGAGCCTAGTTCGGTGGGGCCGGCGGTTGGACGAAAATCCGGTCCGCCGCTCGGCGGATAGACTGGCCGCGTAAATAACGGTCGGTGGTCAAGGGAAGTCCGGTGCGAAACCGGCGCGGTCCCGCCACTGTGACCGGGAAAGGAAGTCGCAGGCGCCCCGCGCGCCAGCCACTGGGGACGACACCGAGTCCCCGGGAAGGTGCGACCGACCACCCCGGAAGCCAGGAGACCTGTCCCCGGCCAGCCATGACAACCCTCGAGGAAAGGGTGGCTTAAATGCCAAGACTCATCCCATTCCGGCTGGTCGCCGCGTGCGCGCTGGCTCTCATCCTGTCCCTGCCGTTCGCGGCCTCCGCCATCGCCAAGGTCTCGGCCGAGCTGCGCGTGGTCGGCAAGGGCGGCAAGGCGCTGACCGAACAGACGCTCAGCACCGGCACCACCAAGATCAAGACCAGCAAGCAGGCCAACTGCTTCGGCGCCGGCACCGCCGGCAGCGGCAAGTCGGTCACGGTCAAGGGCGCGACCGCGCTCGGCCTGCTCGGCCAGGCCTCGAAGACCACCGCCTCGCTGCGCCCGCTGCTGGTCACCGACGCCTTCGACTTCGGCCTCGGCATCTGCGGCGTCGGCGGCAGCAAGGTCTCCGGCAAGGCGTCCTGGTACCTCAAGGTCAACCACAAGGGCGCGACCGTCGGCGGCGACGCGGTGAAGCTGAAGCCGGGCGACGAAGTGCTCTGGGACCTGGCCCCGTCCTACCCCTACCCGAACGAGCTCGGGCTGGAAGCGCCCGACAGCGCGCTCGGCGGTGTTCCCTTCCAGGTGCGGGTCGTCTCCTACGACGAAAAGGGCAAGCGCAAGCCGGTCGCCGGTGCGACCGTGACCGCGGCCAGCGGTCCGACCGACGCCAACGGGTACGCGACGGTGACGCTGAGCGCGAGCGCCTCGCTCTTCGCCACCCACGGCAAGGACATCCCCTCGGCGGCCGAGGAAGTCTGCATCGGCATCGCCTGTCCCGTCAAGTAGGTGATCCGCAGCCGCGGCACGGCGGTCGCGACGGCGCTGCTCCTGGCAGCGCTCGCGACCGCCGGCTGCGGCCTCGGTCCCGGCGCCGACGTCGGCTCGGTCGAGCTGACGGCGACCCGGGAATTCGGCTCGGTCCCGATGCTCGAACGCTCGCTCGAGGCGAGCGAGTCGGACACGGTGATGCGTCTGCTGGAAGGTGCCGCCGACGTCTCCACCCGCTACGGCGGCGGCTACGTGCAGTCGATCGACGGGTTCGAGGAAGCCCAGCGCGGCGGCCATCCCTACGACTGGTTCTTCTACGTCGACGGGGTCGAGTCGCCGATCGGCGCCGCCGAGTACCGGCTGAGGGGCGGCGAGCGCATCTGGTGGGACTACCGCGACTGGTCGGCGACCAACCGCGTGCCGGCCGTGGTCGGCTCCTGGCCGGCGCCCTTCGTCCGCGGCTACGAAGGCGAGCGGCACCCGGTGGCGGTCGAGTGCGAGGGCGGGGGAGCCGCCTGCGGCGTTGCCCGCGAGGCGCTCGAAGCAGCGGGGGTCTCGGTCTCGGCGGGGTCCCCGGCGGGGGCGATCCGGCTCCTGGTCGGCCCCTGGGCGCGGCTGCGCTCGGACCCGGCGGCGGCGCAGGTCGAGGCCGGACCCGCGACCAGCGGCGTCTTCGCCGACTTCGAGCGCCGCGACGGCGGCTATGAGCTGCTGGGACTGGACAGCGGCGGCGAGGTGGCGCGCGGGTTCGGTCCCGGAGCCGGCCTGGTCGCCGCGACCCGGCGCTACGAAGGGCCGCCGGTCTGGTTGGTGACCGGGGCGACGCCAGCCGCCGTGCGCGCCGCCGCCGATCTGCTCGATGCGGAGAAGCTGCGCGACCATTACGCGGTGGCGAGCGAGGACGGGAAGGAGACGCCGCTGCCGTTGGGCGCGGGCTGAGATGAGATCGCCGTTCGCGTACATGCCGAGGTTCGGGCCGCTGCAGGCGGCCTCGCCGGCCGCCGCCGTCGCCTACCTCGGCGCGCTCGCGGCGGTCGCCTTCCTCTACTCGAGCCCGCTGGTCCTGCTCGCCACCGGCGTCGCTCTCGCCCTGGCCGGCCGCCTGGCCGGGGCCTGGGGGGCGGTGCGGGCGGCGATTCGCATCGGCCTCGCGATCGCGCTGCCGATCGTCCTCGTCAACGCCCTCGTCGTCAACCGCGGCGAGACGGTCCTGGCCCGGCTCGGCGAGTGGCCGCTGTTCGGCCAGGTCGACGTCACCGCGGAGGCGCTCGCCGACGGCGCCGTCTTCGGCCTGCGCGCCGTCGTTGTGATGATCGCCTTCGCCGTCTACTCGGCCTGCGTCGACCCCGACCGGGTGCTGCGGGCGCTGCGGCCGCTGGCCGGGCGCTCGGCCCTGACCGCGACCCTGGTCTCGCGCCTGGTCCCGGTCGCCGCCGCCGACGCCGCCCGCCTGCGCGACGCCGCCCGCCTGCGCGGCCCCGGCGCCGCCGAGGTCGGCCGGGCGCCGCTGGCGCGGCGGCTGCTCGCCGGTTCGCTCGACCGCGCCGTCGACGTCGCCGCGACCCTGGAGCTGCGCGGCTACAGCCTCGAGCCCAGCCCGATGACGCGCGCTCAGGCTGGGGGCCGGAGCGGGCCACGCCCATCGCCGCCGAAGCGCCGATCGCGGTACGAGCGGCGCTTCTATCTCGTCGGGGCGCTGGTGCTGGCCGCGGCGATCGCCGCCAAGCCGCTGGGGGCCGACGGCTTCGACGCCTATCCGACGGTCCAGCTCGGCTTCGCTCCGGCCACCGTCGCTCTCGCCGCCCTCATCGTCCTCAGCGGCCTGGCGCCGCTGCGCCGCCAGCCGAGGCGCCGCCGTGTCTGAGCTGGCGATCCGCCGCGGCGCCGCTCCCGCGCTCGCGATCGAGGGGCTGAGCTACGCCTACCCGCGGGCGACCGGGGCGGCGCTTGCCGACGTCTCGCTGGAGATCGCGCCCGGCGAGTTCGTCCTGCTCGCCGGGCGCTCCGCTTCCGGCAAGTCGACTCTGCTCAAAGCCGCCTGCGGCCTGGTACCGCACTTCCACGGCGGCGAGATCGACGGCGCCGTCACCGTCGCCGGCCTCGACGCGGTCGAGCTGGGCCCGGCCGAGCTCGCAGCGGTCGTCGGCTACGTCGCCCAGGACCCTGAGACTCAGGTCGTCTCGACCACCGTCGCGGCTGAGATCGAGCTGCCGCTGGAGATGCGCGGCGACCCGGCGGCGGCGCGCGCCAGGGCGGTGGAGGAGGTGGCGCTGGCGCTGGCGGTCCCGCACCTGCTCGGGCGCACCGTCGACACCCTCTCCGGCGGCGAGCTGCAGCGGGTGGCGCTGGCGGCGGCTTTGGTGACGCGCCCGAGCCTGATCCTGCTCGACGAGCCGACCTCACAGCTGGACCCGGTCGCCGGCGACGAGCTGATCTGGCTGCTGCGGCGGCTGAACGAGGAGTGGGGGGTGGCCGTGCTGCTGGCCGAACACCGGCTCGAGCGCTGCCTCGCCGCCGCCGACCGGGTGGTGGCGATGGACGCCGGCGCCGTCGCCTTCGCCGGTCCCCCGGCCGAGTTCCTGGCCTGGGCCATCGACTCCGACCCCGCCCTGGAGACCCCGGCCGCCCGCCTCTTCTCCATGGCCGGCATCGCCCCCCTGCCCACCGGCGTCCGCCAGGCCCGCCAGGCGCTGGCCGGGAGAGAAAGCGAAGCGCGCGCGGGCGCTTTTCTCTCGCATGGCGAGAGTAAGTCGCCCAGCGCTGAGGCCATGGCGATGAGATCGCGCGACCTGTGGGTGGAGCTGGAGCGGGGGGATGGGGCGCGGGACGTGTTGCGGGGGGTCGATCTCGAACTGCGCGGTGGCGAACGGGTGGCGTTGATGGGACGGAACGGGGCGGGCAAGAGCACGCTGCTGAAGACCGCCGCCGGGCTGATCGAGCCGGTGCGGGGGAAGCTCGAGGTCCCGGGCGGGATCGCGCTGCTGACCCAGAACCCCGGCGACTACCTGGTGCGCGAGCGGGTCGGGGACGAGCTCCCGGGGGAGGCTGGGCTGGCGGCGCTGCGGGTGGTCGGGCTCGAGCACGCCGCCGCTGCCGACCCGCGCGACCTCTCCGGCGGCGAGCGGCAGCGGCTGGCGCTGGCGATCGCGCTGGCCGGGCAGATGGAAGGGGAGCGACTGCCGGGTGTGGTGGCGCTCGACGAGCCGACGCGGGGGATGGATCGCGGCCGCAAAGCCGACCTCGGGTCGCTGATCGGGGATCTCGCGGGGCGGGGTGCGGCAGTCGTCGTCGCCACCCATGACGTCGAGTTCGCGGCCGAGTTCGCCGAGCGGGTGGTCCTGCTGGGCGACGGGGTGACGATCGCCGACGGGGCCGCCGGCGAGATCCTCTCCGGCGGCTGGTACTTCGCCACCGAGGTGGCCCGTGTCCTGGACCTGCCGGGCGTCGTCACCCCCGAGCAGGGGGCGGCGGCGCTGCGCGAAGCGGGGGAGGGCCGGGGATGAGCTGGCAGCTGACCAGCTTCCTCATCCTCGCCGCCGTCCTCGCCGCCGGTTTCGCCTGGTATGAGCGCTCGCGGCCGCCCTCGCAGGTGGTGGCGCTGGTCGCGGCGCTGGCGGCGCTGGCGATCGCCGGGCGGATCGCCTTCGCCGCCTTCCCCAACGTGAAGCCGACGACCGACATCGTCGTCTTCGCCGGCTACGCGCTCGGGCCGGCGCCGGGTTTCGCCGTCGGCGCCCTCACCGCCCTCGTCTCCAACCTCTGGTTCGGGCAGGGACCGTGGACCCCGTGGCAGATGGCGGGCTGGGGCCTTTGCGGCATTCTCGGCGCCGGGCTGGCGCTCGGCGTTCGCAACGCCGGCCGCCTCAGCCTCGCCGCGACCTGCGGTTTCGCTGGCATTGCCTACGGCGCTCTGCTCAACTTCTCCCTGATGGCGACCTACGGAGGGGACCTCTCGCTGGAGCGCTTCGGCGTGCTGCAGGCGCGGGCGCTGCCGTTCGACCTCGCCCACGCTGTCGGCAACGTCGCCTTCGCCCTGCTCGCCGGCCCGGCGATGGTGCGGATGCTCACTCGCTTTCGCGAGCGCTTCGAGTGGGAGCGGGGAGGGGGCGAGGGGCCCTCGCCGGCGGGCGGCACCGATCGCGGCTTGCGCCCGGGCCTGCGCGGCGCCGGCGCCGCGGCACTGCTCCTGGTCGCCCTCGCGCTGGCGGCGCTGGCGCCCGCCCCCGCTTCCGCGTCTGACGTAAGCCGAGCCGCCGGGTGGCTGCGCTCGGCCCAGAATTCCGACGGCGGCTTCGGCTCGACGCCCGACGACGGCTCCGGCGCGGAGATGACCGCCTGGGCGATGCTCGGCCTCGAGGCGGCGGGCGACAACCCGTTCGACGTCGCCCGGGCGGGGCGCACGCCGGTCGACTACCTGCGCGGCCACACCGCGGAGCTGAAGAGCCCCGGCGACCTCGCCCGCACGATCGTCGCGCTCGAGGGGGCGGGCGCGAACCCACGCGACCTCGGCGGCGCCAACCTCGTCTCTCAGCTCCTCGACAAGCGCCGCGGCAACGGCTCCTACGAAGGCTGGCCCGGCTCGACCGCGTTCGCGGTGATCGCCCTGCGGACGGCCGGCGCCGACGGCAGCCTCGACGAGTCGCTGTCGTGGTTGCGCAAGGTGCAGAACGATGACGGAGGCTGGGGCGACGTCCCCGGCTCGCCCAGCACCGCCGACGGCACCGGGATCGTCATGCAGGCCCTGGGCAGCGGCTCGAAGGCGGCCCAGCGCGGGCTCTCCTACCTGCGCGGCGCCCAGCGCAAAGGCGGCGGTTTTCCGCTCGGCGGCAACAGCGCCGTCAACGCCCAGTCGACCGCCTGGGCGGTGCAGGGGATCGTCGCCGTCGGCGGCGACCCCGACTCCTTCCGCCGCGGCGGCTCCAGCGCCCCCGAGTACCTCGCCGCCCGGCAGGCGGGCGACGGCCACTACCGCTACTCGAAGTCGAGCGACCAGACCCCGGTCTGGGTCACCGGCCAGGCCCTCGTCGCCGCCGCCGGCAAGTCCCTCCCGATCCCACCCCCGCCCCGCGAACCGAAGCCAGCCCAGCCCAACACGGGCGGCATCCCACCCGGCCCCATCGCCCCACCCTCGAGCGCCACCCCGCCGCCGAGCGAACCCCCGGGGGCCTCGGGAACCTCTCCCGCCTCGCCGGGAGCGTCTGCCAACGGGGGAGGCGGGCCCCTCCCGAACGTTTTGCGCCCTCCGGGCAAATTACCCCCCGGGGCGTCAGCCAAAGGCCTCCTTCCCGGAGGGCGAGAGAGGGAGGGGCCCGCCTCCCCCGAAACGGAAGCGTCCGCGTCGGGGGAAGAGCCCGCCGAAGACTCGAAGTCCAGCGCCGCCGGCGCCATCGTGCTCGGCCTCGTCACCGGAGCCCTGCTCTTCGCCGCCGCCCTGGGCGGCCGCCGCCTCTGGATGCGCCAGCGCTACGGGCTCTAGATCCCGAACTGCATCAAATTTCCGGCCCGCTGGCCCGGAAATTTGATGCAGTTCGGGGAGGGGGTGACCTGGGGGCGGCCGATACCCTCGACCGATGGACGTCGAGACGGCGATACGGACTCGCCGCACGCACAAGGCCTTCGGGCCTGAGCCGCTGCCGCGGGCACAGCTCGAGGAGCTGCTGGAGCTGGCGAGCTGGGCGCCCAACCACAACCTCACCGTTCCCTGGCGCTTCCGCGTCGTCGGCCCCGCCGCCCTGGCCCGCCTGAAGGAGGCGGCCGGCCCCGAGGGGGCCGCCAAGCTCGACCGCTGCCCGACCCTGGTCGTCGTCTCGGCGCTGGCCGGCGAGGACGCGGTCCAGGCCGAAGAGGACCTGCTGGCGACCGCGGTGGCCGCCTACATCGTCCTGCTCGCCGCCCACGCCCGCGGCCTCGCCGGTTACTGGCGCACGCCCGGACTGCTGCGCCAGGCCGAGGGCCGCGCCGCGGTCGGGCTCGCGGAGGACGAGCGCTTCGTCGGCCTGCTCCACCTCGGTTTCCCGCGGCAGGAGAAACCGGCGCCCGAGCGCCCACCCGCCCCGACCGCCGTCTTCCTCGACTAGGTGGCCTCCCGATGCTGACCCGCGCCGCCGCGCTCGAGGCCATCGCCGGCCGGCACTTCGAGGTCGTTGTCATCGGCGGTGGCATCACCGGCGCCGGCGTCGCCCTCGACGCCGCCTCGCGCGGCTACTCGGTGGCGCTGCTGGAGCGCGGCGACTACGCCGTCGGCACCTCCAGCCGCTCCTCGAAGATGGTCCACGGCGGCCTCCGCTACCTGCAGAACTTCGACCTCGGCCTGGTCCGCGAGGCGCTGCTGGAGCGCCAGCTGATGGTGCAGCTGGCGCCGCACCTGGTCTACCCGACCCCGTTCCTGGTCGCCGCCCTGGGCGAGGAGCGCCGCGACCGCAAACTCGGGCTCGGGCTGAACATGTACGACGTGATGGCGACGACCCGGGTCGGTCGCAGCCGCCGCGAGATGCGCGCCTCCAAGGAGGAGGACGAGGACTTCTACTGGTCGCCGGACCGCCACCGCACGATCGACCGCGAGGAGGTGCTGGAGCTGGTTCCGGCCCTGGCCGCGCGCGAACCCAAGGACGCCTACATGTTCTACGACTGCCAGACCGACGACGTGCGGCTGGTCCTGACCGTGCTCGGCGAGGCCGAGCGCTTCGGCGCGGTGATGCTGAACGGGGCTGAGGTGACCGACGTCCTCGCCGCCAACGGCCGCGCCACCGGGGTCGCCGCGGTCGAGGCGGGGACGGGCGAGCGCTTCGAGGTCTCCGCCGACCACGTCGTCAACGCGACCGGCGTCTTCGCCGACCGGATCCGCCCCGAGGAGATCGCCGGCGAGGAGGACGTGCCGCGGATCGCGCCCAGCCGCGGCACCCACCTGGTCCTCGACCAGGCCGACCTGCCGATGGGCGCCGCCGCCTGCATCGTCCCGGCCGGCGCAGGGCGGATGATCTTCTCGCTGCCCTGGTACGGGCGCACCCTGATCGGCACCACCGACAACGACTTCGAGGGCGACACCGCCCACCCGAAACCGGGCGGGGAGGACGTCGGCTACCTGCTCGACGCCGTCAACGAGTTCTTCGGCACGGCGCTGACGCAGTCCGACATCGTCGGCGCCTATGCCGGCGTGCGGCCGCTGATCTCCAGCGGCGACCCGCGCAAGTCGGTCGACATCTCGCGCAAGGCGGAGCTGTACGAGACCTCCTCCGGGATGCTGACGATCACCGGCGGCAAGCTGACGACCTGGCGGCGGATGGCGAAGCAGACGGTCGACCGCCTGGTCGAGCGCGAGGGCCGCGAAGCCCCCTGTCACACGGCCGAGATCCCGCTCGGGATGGAGGCGCGGGCCGAGGACCTGGAGGCGCCCGAGGGGGTCGGGGAGGAGTCCGTCGCCCAGCTCGCCTTCCGCTACGGCCACGCCGCCCGCGCCGTGCTCGACCTCGCCTGGAAGGACCCGAAGCTGGCGCGGCCGATCGTCCCCGGCCGCCCCGACCTGCTGGCCGAGGTCGCGATCGCCGCCCGCCGCGAGCAGGCCCGCTGCGTCGCCGACGTGCTGCTGCGCCGCACCCGGCTGGGGATCCTGGCGGCGCCGCAGCTGCGCGACGCCGCCTCCGCCCGCCCGGTCGCCGAGGTTCTCGGGGCCGAGCTCGGGTGGTCGCGACGCGAGGTCAAGCGCGAGGCCGAGGCCTGGCCGCGGGCGGCGGCGCTGGAGGGCATCGACCCTGCCGCGGCCGGTTGAATAACCTGCCGCTTCGATGAACAAGGCCGAACTCGACAGCAAGCACCTGGGAGAGCTGCACACTCTGGCCGCCGCGGCCGGGATCGAGCGCTACCGGATGCTGCCGCGGGCGGAGCTGATCGCCAAGCTCGCCGACGGCGAGTCCGGCTCGGGCGGCCAGGGCCGCACCACCGCTGCGAGCTCCGGCGGCGAGCAGCGCGAGCGCCCGCCGCGGCGCCGTCGCCGCCGCTCCGGCTCCGGCGGCGGCGAGGAGCGCCGTCCCGACTCCGGCCGCGAGTCGCGCGCGGCGCCCGAGCGGGCCCCCGAGCGCCAGCCGGCCCCCGAGCCGCGCGAGCGCGCCGCCGCGGCGGAGCCCACCCCCGCCGCACCCGCACCTTCCGAGCCCCCGCGCCCGCGCCGTCGCCGGCGCCGCCGCTTCGGCCGCCGCGGCAAGCAGGGCGTGACCCTGCAGAGCCTGCTGCTGCCGCCCGCCGGCCGCCAGGCGCTGCTCGCCGCCGAGTCGCGCGAGGCCTGCACGGCGCTGCTGCGCGGCATCGCCGCCGACCTCTCGGGCGAGTCCGACGGTCCCGACCCGGTGGCGCTGCTGATCGACCCCAGCCCCGAGGAGCTGGCCGACTGGCGCCGCGACGCGCCGCGGGCGGAGATCGTCGCCGCCGGCCAGCCGCGCCACGCCAGCGACGCGCTCGCGCAGGCGGTCGCCCGCGCCGGCTCCGGCGACGACGTGATCCTCCTGGTCGACTCGCTGACCCGCCTCGGCGAGGCCTACGAGGATGCCGACGCCGCCAAGGAGTTCTTCGACGCCGGCCGCACCACCACCGGCACCGGCACCCTCACCGTGGTCGCCGCCGTCGAGCGCTCCTAAAGCCCCGAACTAGCGGCGGTAGGCGATGCGGCGCCAGCTCGGCTCTTTGGAGAGCTCGATCAGGTCGGCGCTGCGGTCCGGCTGCACGTAGCCGAAGGTCTGGGTGCGCTCGTCGAAGACGACGTCCAGCTCACCCTCCTTGACCCGCTGGTCGAGCCAGGCGCCGCGGAAGACGAGGCGGCGGATCCAGTGCACGAGGCTGCGGTTGGCGGGACCGACCAGGTCCTCCCAGTTCTCGTTGATGTGCTCGCCGAGGGCGGAGGAGGGCTCGGCGATCTCGCCGCTGACGGCGAGGTCGAGGAGGTCGTCCAGCTCCTCCTGGCTCAGGCCCTGGTGGACGAAGCCGAGCTTGACCGCGGCCTGCTCGACCCGCTGCCCGAAGTCGCCCTCGTTGAAGGCGAAGCGAAGCTCGCCGTACTCGAGCACGTAATCGGAACCAGACTCGTAATTCCCTCGGCGGGTCGTTTTCTTGTCCATTTGAGTTGAAGCCCAGGTGCCCCCACCAGCCCAGCGGGAGCAGGTCCATGATCTTGCCGATCATCGTACGCCCGTGCCTGTTCGGGCCTGCCTCTGAACGGCCGGTTGCACCCAGCCCGAGCTGGAGGGCGGGGGAGAGCCGGCCGCCCGGCCGCCCTTGTCCCCGGGTGCTCGCCCCCCGGCTCCAGCCGCTTCCCCGCCGCCGCCTGCTCGGCCGCGAGGTCGCGGTCGCGACCGGCGCCCGCAGCCGCCTGCTGGGGCTTGCCGGCCTGAACCGCGAGGAGGCCGGGGCCGGCCTGCTGATCCCCCGCTGCGCCAGCGTCCATACGGTCGGCATGCGCTTCGAGCTCGACCTGGTCTTTCTCGGCGGCGAGGGCCGGGTGCTGGCGATCAGAGCGGCGGTGGCGCCGGGGCGCCTCGCCTGGCACCGGGGCGCGGCCGCGGTCCTGGAGCTTCCCGCGACCGAGGGGGGAGAGTCCGCTCGTCCCGGGCCTTGAGGAGGCATGCTTCCGCGCCGAGAGGAGATCGCCAGCGTCGTCGTCTGCGAGGACGACGCGGTCACCCTGGAGCTCCTCTGCGACCATCTCGTCGCCGACCGCTTCGGCGTCCTGCCCGCCCCGACCGCTTCGGACGCGCTGCGCCTCTGCCGCTACAACCAGCCGGACCTGCTGCTGCTCGACCTCTCGCTTCCCGACGCCTCCGGGCTCGACGTGCTGCGGGAGATCCGCGGCGCCGACGGCATCGAGTCGCGGTTCGACCCGGAGCTGCCGGTGATCGTCCTCAGCGGCCGCGGCGCCCAGACCGACCGGGTCCGCGGTTTCGGCGCCGGCGCCGACGACTACCTGACCAAGCCGTTCGACCTGGTCGAGCTGCGGGCGCGGATCGGGGCCGTGCTGCGGCGCCGGGCGGGCCACCGCGACGGGCCGATCCGGGTCGGCGAGCTGGTGGTCGACCCGCTGCGCCGCCGGGTCGTGGTCGGCGAGCGCGAGGTGGCGCTGGCGAAGAAGGAGTTCGCCCTGCTGCGCGTGCTCGCCACCGACCCGACCCGGGTGTTCACCAAGGACGAGCTGCTGCGGGACGTCTGGGGCTACCGCAATCCCGGCAAGACGAGGACCTTGGATTCACATGCAAGCCGGTTGAGGCGCAAACTGGACCCGGAGCACAGCCGCTACATCGTCAACTGCTGGGGAATCGGCTACCGCCTGCTGGACGGCTGAGCCCCGGGGTCGCCGCGCTCCGCGCTACTTGGCGCCGCCCTCGGCCGGCGACTCGAAGTGGAAGATCGCCAGCTTCGTCTCGATCGCCTCGGACTTCTCGCCGCCGAGCCGCTTTGCCGACTCCTTCTGGATCTCGAGTGCGCGGTCGAGGGCGTCGGAGAGCACGGCGGTCAGCTCGGCCCAGCCCTTCTCGTCGAGGACCAGGGGGGTGCGGCTGACGTGGGAGTCGCTGCGGGCGTCGATCGAGCCGGCCATCAGGGCCGCGGTCGCGTCGTGGCCGACCATCTCGAGGATCGAGCCGGAGATGCCCTTGCGCGCCGAGGCGGGGATCTTCTCCCAGTCGCTGGCGCTGAAGAAGGCACGCTCTGTGGCCCGGTAGAAGTGCTCGACGGCGCCGCGGCGGGGCTCGGTTTTCACCAGTTCGACGCAGTCGTACTCGAGCAGCGTTTTGACGTGATAGCTGACGTTGCCGAGCGGCTCGCCGAGTTCCTGGGAAAGCTGGTTGGGGCTCGAGATGCCCTTGTGCAGGGAAGTCAGGATCTTCACCCGCAGGGGATGAGCGAGGGCTTTGGCGAGCTGCTGGGTGATGCCATCCGGGGACGTACGGGTCTGTGCCACGGGAGAATTCTCCGATCGTTTGGGGGCAGGGAGGGTGGCGACGGGTGGCGCCTCTATCCCGGTTTCTGGATCAAGTATTCCAAAACGCTCCGTGATTTCTTTGCTCGATCGGCTTGAAACTGGGAAAAAGTCAAGTTTTGTACTTTAGTTGACACGATTAAGGACCGCGGCCGGGGGAGAGATCTGTCCGCCCGGCCCCTTGCCCGGGCCATGACCGTGCGCAGCGACGGAGTGGGGCCGGGGTGAGCCTGGAGCTTGGCCAGGTGATGGCCGGCTGGCCGTTGGGCGCCTCCCTCGCCGCCGCGCTCGCGCTCCAGGGCGTGCAGGCCGGCCGCCGTCGCCAGGCGCTGAACGAGGCCCTGCACGAGCTGCGCCGGCCGCTGCAGGCGATCGCCCTGGCGGCGCCCTCGGGCGCCGCCGCGCAGTCGGCGCCGATCGCGGCCGCGGTGCAGCTGGCGGCGCGGGCGGTCCAGCGCCTCGAGCTCGAGGTCAACGGCGAGTCGCTCGCACCGATGCTGGTGCCGACCCCCGTGCGGCCGCTGGCCGCGGCGGCCGTGGCCCGGTGGGAAGCACGCGCGGCAATGGCCGGGTCCGCGCTGGCGCTGGAGTGGACGGCGGGGGAGGCCGCCGTGCTCGGGGACCGGGTGGCGATCGCCCAGGCCCTCGACAACCTCGTCGTCAACGCGATCGAGCACGGCGGTCCGGCGATCCTCCTCGAGGCGCGCGCCTTCGACGGCACCCTGCGGCTGCTGGTGAGCGACTCCGGGCGCGGCCCCCGGCCCGAGTCGCGCCGCCCGGGTCCGACCGGGCCGATCGCGCGGCTGCGCGGGCGCCGCCGCCGCGGCCACGGCGTCCGCGTCGTGCGGCGGGTAGCCACCGAGCACGGCGGCAGCTTCCGCCTCTGCACCGGGCCGAACGGCAGCCGGGCGGTTCTCGATCTGCCGCTCGCGATCGAGGCTCGCGGCCAGTGAGCCGCCGCGGCCGAGCGCTCGCCTTCGTGCTTGCCGCGCTCCTCGCGGCGGCGACTGCGGCGGCGATCGCCGACGGCTACGGGGCCCGCGTGGCGCGCGGCTACGGCGAGCTGCGCGAGGTCGTGGTCGCCCGCGCGCCGCTCGAGGCCGGCACCGCCATCGACGCCCGCCGGGCGGCGTCCGAGCTGGAGCTGCGGCGCGTGCCGGCGCGGTTCGTCCCCCCGGGCGCCCTCCGCGACCGGGCGGCGGCGATCGGGCTGGTCCCGACCGCGGCGATACCGGCCGGCTCCTATCTGCTCGCCTCGCAACTGCGCCCGCCCCCGGCCCCAGGATCCCGCTCGCTCGGCCTCGGCCCGGGCCGCCACCCGGTCGAGATCGCGGTCAGCGGGGCCGCCGCCCTGCTGCTGGCCGGCGCCGAGCCGGCAGGTGGCAGGGTCGACGTCGTCGTCACCGCCGAACCGGCCGGGCCCGGTCGCGGCCGGGCCTACGTCGCCGCCGCGGCGGTGCCGTTGCTGGCGCTCGCCCCCGGTCCCGGCGGCGTCGCCGGCGACGGGCTGGCGGCGGCGACGCTCGGGCTCACCCGGGGGCAGGCGCTGCGCCTGATCGCGGCCGAGAGCTTCGCCCGCCGGCTGACCCTGCTGCCGAGGGGCTGACGGTGACGCGGGAGCGGGACGTCGCCGAGCTGGCCTCGAGCCTGCGGTCCCGCCTGGTCGAGCGCCGGCGCACCGCGGCGGCGCGGGGTGAGGTCGGAGGCGAGCTGGAGGAGGAGGCGCGGGCGCTGGTCGACGAGGAGGCGGCGCTGCTCGGCCGGGCCGATCGCGAGCTGCTGGTCTCCCGCATCGTCCGCGACAGCGTCGGCCTCGGTCCGCTCGAGCCGCTGCTGGCCGACCCGGCGGTGGAGGAGGTGATGGTCAACGGGCCGGGGACCGTCTACGTCGAGCGGGGTGGGCGGATCGAGCCGACCGCCATCCGCTTCGCCGACGAGGAGGAGCTGCGCAACGCGATCGAGCGGATCCTGGCGCCGCTGGGGCGCCGGGTGGACGAGCTCAGCCCGATGGTCGACGCCCGTCTCGCCGACGGGTCCCGGGTGAACGTGGTCATCCCGCCGCTCGCGATCGACGGCCCGCTGGTCTCGATCCGCCGCTTCGGAGCGCGGCGTCCCGGCCCGGATCAGCTGGTGGCGCTGGGGACCGTCTCGCCGGCGCAGCGGCGGTTCCTGGCCGAGGCCGTCGCGGCTCGTCGCAGCGTGCTCGTCAGCGGCGGCACCGGCTCCGGCAAGACGACGCTGCTCAACGCCCTCTCCAGCTTCATCGCGCCACGGGAGCGGGTGGTGACGATCGAGGACGCGGCGGAGCTGCGGCTGCAGCAACCGCACGTGGCGCGGCTGGAGAGCCGGCCGGCGGGGGTGGAGGGACGGGGCGAGGTGACGATCCGCGACCTGCTCCGCAACGCGCTGCGGATGCGCCCCGACCGGATCGTGATCGGCGAGGTCAGGGGTGCCGAGGCGCTCGACCTCCTCACCGCGCTGAACACCGGCCACGACGGCGCCCTCTCGACCGTGCACGCCAACTCGCCGGCCGATGCGCTGGCCCGCCTGGAGACGCTGGCGCTGATGGCCGGCGTCGGGCTGCCGCCCGCGGCCGTCGCCGAGCAGGTCCGGCGGGGCATCGACCTCGTCGTCCACCTGGAGCGGCGGCGGGACGGCGCCCGGGTCGTCAGCGAGGTCGCCGAGGTGGTGGGGGCGGTGGGGGCCCCGGCGGTGCGCCCGATCGAGCCGAGCGCGGGCGGATGAGCCCGGCGCCCGGGCTGCTGCAGCCGCTCGCCGGCGCCGCCGCCGGCGGCCTGCTGGCGCTGGCGGCGCGGGAGGCGTCGCTGGCCAGCCCGGCGGCGGCGCGTTGGCTGCGAGCGGCGCTGGAGCCGCTGCGGCGGGCGGGCCGCGAGGGCTACGCGCCGTCGGCGCCGGAGCGCCGGCGCCTCGCCCTGGTCGCCGCCCTCGCCGCCGTCTTTGCCGGCTGGCTGCTGGCGGGCCCGGGGCTGGCGCTGCCGCTCGCCCTGGCCGGCCCGCTCCTCGCCGGCTGGGCCGTCTCCTCCCGCCGCCGCCGCTACCGCGTCGCGGTCGAGCGCTCGCTGCCGGAGGTGGCGAGGGCGGTCGCGGACTCGCTCGCCGCCGGACGCTCGCTGCGGGCGTCGCTGCCCGCGGCCGCGGGCTCGCTCGACGGGCCGCCGGCGGCGGAGCTGGCCTGGATCGGCGCCGAGCTCGAGCTCGGCGCCGCGACCGCCGAGGCGGTCGCCTCCTGGCGCCGGCGGATGCGCTCGGAGCGGGTCGACGCGTTCTCGGCGGCACTGCTGAGCCAGCGGCTGGCCGGCGGCGACCTGGCGGGGCTGCTGCGTCGCTTCGCCGCCGGCGCCGCCGAGCGCGACCGAGCCGTCGAGGACGCGCGCTCGGCCACCGCCCAGGCCCGCTTCACCGGCCTGCTCGTGGTCGCGATGCCGAGCGGCGGCGCCCTCTTCGCGGAGCTGGTCCAGCCGGGGTTCCTCGCGAGGCTGCTCGGCGCGCCGGCGGCGGCGGTGCTGCTCGTCCTCGCCGCCGCCCTGCAGCTCGCCGGCTTCGTCGCCATCCGGCGCTTCGCGCGGGTGGCGGAGTGAGCGCGGCCGGCTGGCTCGCCGCGCTCGCCGTCCTGCTCTGCTGCGCGGCCTTGCGCGAGCTGGCCGCCGCCGGCCACGGCGCCCTGCCGCCGCTGCCCTTCGGCCTGCGCGGGCGCTCGGCGCGCGCGGCGCTGCGGCTCGGCCTGCCGGGGCGGCTGCGGCGCGCGGGGCTGGAGGGCCGGGTGCCCCTGGCCGCGGTTCTGATGGCGAAGCTCTCCACCCTCCTCGCCGGCGGGCTGGTGGCCCTGGCGGCCGCTCCGGCGGCACCGGGCCGGATCTCGCTGCTGGTCGCGGCGGGGTTGCCGGCCGCCGGCTTCCTCGTTCCCGACGTCCTGCTCGAGCGCCAGGCGCGCCGTCGCCGCCGCCGGCTGCTCGGCGCTCTCCCGGACGCGCTCGACCTGCTCGCGGTCGGCGCCGGCTCCGGTCGCGGCCCGGCGGCGGGGTTGGAGCAGATCGCCAGGTCGGGACAGGGGCCGCTGGCGGAGGAGCTGCGGCTGACGGTCGCCGAGCTGGCCTGCGGGGTCCCGTTCGGCACCGCGCTGCGGTCCCTGCGCGAGCGGGTGCCGGGCAGCGAGCTGGCGACCCTGGTCGCCGCGATCGAGCGCTCGCGCCGGCTCGGCTCGCCGCTGGCCGAGCAGCTGCGCCGGCAGGCGAGCGCCCTGCGCCTCGACGCTCGACGCGCCGTCGAGGAGCGCGCCGCCCGGGCGGCGCCGAAGATCCAGCTCGTCGTCGCCCTCGTCCTCGTCCCCTCGGTCCTGCTGATGATCGCCGCCGCCCTGATCGCCAACGCCGGGACGCTGCTGGCGGGGTTCTAGTCGCGCCCGGCTACTCCAGCGACTCCTCGCGCAGGCGCTGGGCGACGGCGGCGGTGGCCGCGCCGATCTCCTCCAGCTCCTCGGCCTTCTTCCTGTGGCCGCTGACGTAGCAGCAGAGGGTGCCGTCGACCAGCTCGAAGGCGAACTTCTTCGGCGCCGTGTCGGTCAGCCAGACGATGAAGGTCGGGGAGAAGAGCTGGCGCAGCCAGTTCGCGTCCTGCCCCTCGGTGGCGAAGATCTCGTACTTCTCGTCCAGCACCTCGCTCTCCAGCTTGACCCGCTGTTTGGAGCCGCGGAAGACGTCCTCGAAGCGCTCCAGCGAGCGCAGCCCGAACTTGCGCTGGCAGTAGAGCTCCGGGATCGCCTGGGCGCACTCGGGGACCGCGACCAGGCCGAGCGTGTAGCGGTAGTAGTTGGTCTGGCGGTTGCCCTCGCTGTCGGTCGTCTCGTCCTCGTACGTATAGAGAGCGAGGACGCCCTCGACGCCGTCGGCGAGCGGGCCGGCGAGGGTGCGCTCGGCGTAGCGGTCGTCGCCCTTGCACAGCAGCGGCGTCGACGCCGGCAGCGGCGCGCGGCCGCCGAGCTGGAGGCCGTGCCGCTGGGCGTAGACCTCGAAGAAGGCGTTCTCCGCACGCGAGTCGGCGATCCCGAAGGCGACGAGCAGCGAGAGCAGGAAGACGGCGAGGGCGGCGCCGGCGCCTACGGCGGCGCCGACGAAGATCGCCGCGGCGCCGCCGGCGGCGACGGTGGCGCCGAGGGTCAGGGCCCAGGTCAGCTTGCTGCTCAGCAGTCGCCTGAAGTGGAAGCCGCGGAGGTCGTTGGCGTCCTCGGGCGAGGGGGCGGTCTCGGCGGCCGGCGCCGCGACTTCGTCCGGGGAGCTCACCGGGCGAACCTATCGCGCGCGGGCGGATGCAAATGGGCTTGCAGAGGGAGGTCGTGTTGCAAAGTGGGGGAGTGTGGGTTATTGTGGCGCTCGAGTTGAAGCCCAGGACCGGGGTGGTGAGGTTCCTCCCACCTCATCACTCCGGTCCCAACTCTTTTCCGGCCCTCCGCTCAGAAAGGACTCGCCGAGGTGGCTTTTCGGGGTCTCTACGAGCACAGTCTCGATTCCAAGGATCGGCTCACGGTTCCCTCTCGGTTCCGCGCCTCGCTGTCCGACGGCATCGTTCTCTCCAAGGGCTTCGACCCCTGCGTCTGGGTGCACACGACCGCCGAGTTCGAGCAGCTCTCGGACACCTTCCTCTCGCCGCACAGCCCCTTCGGTCGCGACGCGCGCCAGCTGCGCCGCCGCTTCCACGGTGGCTCCTTCGACGAGAAGCTCGACTCCGCCGGCCGCATCCGCCTGCCGAAGCCGCTGATCGAGCACGCCGGCCTCGACGGCAATTGCGTCGTGATCGGAGCGGGGGAGTACCTGGAGATCTGGAACGCCGAGGCCTGGGCCAAGCAGGAGCAAGAGCTCGACGCCGCCGCCCCCGAGATCGCCGAGGGCCTCGCCGCCGCCGGAACCGCGTGATCATGAGACTGCATGCGGAGCGAATCCCCATCTCCTACGGCCGCGAGCCCCGGCCCGGCGGCATCGAGCCGATGACCCACGAGCCCGTCCTCGCGCCCGAGCTGACCTCGCTGCTGGCCCCCGAGCCGGGCCAGACCGCGGTCGACTGCACCTTCGGGGCGGGGGGGCACGCGCGGGCGATCGCCGCCCAGCTCGGCCCGGCCGGGACCCTGATCGCGATCGACCGCGACCCCGCCGCCCGCGAGCGCTTCGCCCAGTTCGCGGCGCAGGCACCCTGCCGCACCCGCTTCCTCAACGTCGACTTCGCGGCAGGTCTCGGCGTCCTCCACGGCGAAGGCATACGCCCAGAGATGATTTATGTAGACCTCGGGATGTCGTCGATGCAGGTGGACACGTGGGAGCGGGGCTTCTCCTACGCCTACGACGCGCCGCTCGACATGCGCATGGACACGCGCCAGGACTTCGACGCCGCCAAGCTCGTCAACGAGTGGCCGGAGGCGCGGATCTCGCAGGTGCTGCGTGAGTTCGGCGAGGAGCGCTATGCCGGCGGCATCGCCCGCGAGATCGCCCGCCGCCGCCCGCTCTCCACGACTTCCGAGCTGGTCGAAGCGATCAAGGCCGGGATGCCGACCGCGGCCCGCTTCGGCGCCGGCCACCCGGCCAAGCGCAGCTTCCAGGCGATCCGGATCGCCGTCAACGGCGAGCTCGACTCGCTCGACCGCGCCCTGCCGCTGGCCTGGGAGATGCTGCCGGTCGGCGGCCGCTTCGGCGCCATCGCCTTCCACTCGCTCGAGGACCGGCCGGTGAAGCAGTTCCTCGCCGCCAAGGCGCGCGGCTGCGTCTGTCCGCCGGAGCTGCCGGTCTGCGTCTGCGGCCACGAGCCCGAGGCGGAGCTGCTGACCCGGCGCCCGGTCTCGCCGGGCCCGGCCGAGGTCGAGGCCAACCCGCGCTCGCGCTCGGCCCACCTGCGGGTCGCCCTCAAGCTCGAGGACGCGCCGGCGGGGGAGAGCGCCTGATGGCCGTCGCCGCTCCCGCTCGCCGGACGGCGCCGGCGCCCGCGCCCTCGCGGACCGCGCCCCCGAGCAGGAAAGCGGCGCCGGCCCCGCGGAAGAAGGCCGCGCCCGCCCGTCGTCCGCGCACCCGTCCGACCCCGAAGGGGCGCGCCGTCGCGGCCCCGGCCCCGGCTCCGGCGCGCAGGGCCCCGGCCCGCAGGGCGCCCAGCCGCAAAGCGCCCGCCCGCCCCACGCGGCGGGCCCGGCCGGCGAGCCGCGCCGCGGCCGTCGGCGGCCAGCTGATCCCCTTTGCCGGTCGCACCGCGGTCGCGGTCGGCCAGCTGCCCGATTCCGGCCTGGTCGTGCGGATGACCCGCGGGCGCGTCTGGATCGGCGTCCTCGGCGTCCTCCTCGCCGGCATCGTCGCCCTCAACGTCGCGACCCTCAGCTTCGCCGCCTCCGCGGGCAAGATCGACGCCCAGATCACCGCGCTCGAAGAGGAGAACCCGATCCTCAGCGGCCGCGAGGCACGGGTCTTCGGGGTGGGCCCGGTGCGCCAGGCGGCGGCGCCGCTCGGCCTCGCGATGCCCGACAGCGAAGCGATCCACTTCACCGATGCCGGGCCCGGCGACGTGGCGGCGGCGGCGCGGCGCCTCGCGGCCGCCAGCCCGGGGTAGAGGCTGACGCGGATGCGCCTGATCGAGCGCCGCATCGGCCTCCTCTTCGCCGGCTTCCTCCTCTGCTTCCTCGTCATCGTCTGCCGTGCCTTCTGGCTGCAGGGGGTCCAGGGCGCCCAGCTCGCCTCCGAGGCCAGCTACCAGCAGACCGAAGCGGTGACCGTGCCGGGACTGCGCGGCAGCCTGCTCGATCGCACCGGCACCGAGCTCGCCACCTCCGAGGACGCGGCGACGATCTTCGCCACCCCCTACCAGGTGAAAAACCCGCCGCGGGCGGCGGAAAAGCTGGCGCCGATCCTCGGCCTGGAAAAGGGCGAGGTGCTGGAAGCCCTCACCGCCGACTCCGGCTTCTCCTACGTCGCCCACAAAGTCAGCCTCGAAGTGGCGGGGCGGGTCGAACGGCTGCAGCTGGAAGGGATCGGCGAGCTGCCGGACAGCCGGCGCACCTACCCGCAGGGCGAGATGGCGGGCCAGGTGATCGGTGCGGTCGGCTCGGAAAACCAGGGCCTGACCGGGCTCGAGGTGGGCGAGGAATCGGTCCTCAGCGGCAGCGACGGCGAACGCCGGATCGTCAAAGACGCGCTCGGCGACCCGATCCGGCTCGAAACCGTCAAGGACGCGAGCGACGGCGAAGACATCCAGCTCACGCTCGACCCGCTGATCCAGAAGGAAACCGAACGGGTGCTCTCGGGGGTGGGCGAAACCTACGCGCCGCAGGGGGCGACCGCGATCGTGATGGACCCGCGCAGCTCACAGGTCCTGGCCATGGCCAACTGGCCGCCGGTCGACCCGAACGACCTCGCCGGCGCCAGCAACGACGACCTCGTCAACAAGGCGACCGGGTTCACCTACGAGCCCGGCTCGACCTTCAAGGCGTTCACGGTCTCCGCGGCGCTGCAGGAAAAACTGGTGACCCCGAGCTCGTCCTTCGTGCTGCCGCCGAGCATCCAGGTTGCCGACCGCACGATCGAAGACGCCGAGGCGCGCCCGACCGAGACGATGAGCGTCGCCGAAATCCTCGCCCACTCCTCGAACGTGGGTGCGGTCACGATCGGGCTCGAGATCGGCGCCGAGAAATTCAGCCGCTGGATCGGCCGCTTCGGCTTCGGCCGCCCGACCGGGGTCCAGTTCCCGGCCGAGGAGCGGGGGATCGTCCCCGAACTCGACGAATACTCCGGCTCCTCGATGGGCAACCTGCCGATCGGGCAGGGCCTGGCGGTGACGCCGATGCAGATGATGGCCGGCTACGCGGCGATCGCCGACGGCGGCATCCTCAGGCAGCCGCAGCTGATCGAGCGGGTCGGCGGCGAGAAGGTGGCGGAGCCGAAGGGACACCGGGTGATCGACGCCGGCGTCGCCGAGCAGGTGCGGGAAATGCTCGAGGGGGTGCTGGCGGCGGGGGGGACCGCCTCGGAGGTGAGCGTGCCCGGCTACACGCTGGCGGGCAAGACCGGGACCGCGCAGGTGGCCGAAAACGGGACCTACTCGGAGACCAAGTACGTCGCCTCGTTCATCGGCTTCGCCCCCGCCCAGAACCCCAAGTTCCTGGCGGCGGTGATCGTCGACCAGCCCCAGGGCGACATCTACGGCGGCTCGGTCGCGGCGCCGGCCTTCGGCCAGATCGCCGCCTTCTCCCTGCCCTATCTGGGTGTGGCGCCCGAATAGGGGGCCGGGACCACCCGGACTCCGACCTAGAATCGGATCCCGATGAGGCTCGACGAGCTTGCCGCCGAGGTCGATGCCGCCCAGGTGCTGGGCGACGGCTCGGTCGCGGTGACGGGTCTCGCCTACGACAGCCGCAGGGTGGGCCCGGGGTCGCTGTTCTTCTGCGTGCGCGGCGAGCGGGCCGACGGGCACGAGTTCGCGCCCCGGGCGGTCGCGGCCGGGGCGGCGGCGCTGGTCGTCGAGCGCGAGCTGGAGGTCGAGGTGGCGCAGCTGCTGGTGGAGGACGCGCGGGCGGCGATGGCGCCGCTGGCGGCGCGCTTCCACGGCGACCCGACGGCGCGGCTGCCGGTGGTCGGGGTGACTGGGACCAACGGCAAGACGACGACCGCCTTCCTGGTCCGCGAGATCCTCGAGCGGGCCGGGGTCCGGACCGGGCTGCTCGGCACCGTCAAGCAGGTCGTCGGCGGGAGCGAGGAGGCGGTCGAGCGGACGACGCCGGAGGCGATCGACCTGCAGGCGACCTTCCGCCGCATGCTCGAGGCCGGCGACCGCGCCTGCGCGATGGAGGTCTCCTCGCACGCGATGTCGCTGCACCGGGCCGATGCGATCCACTGGGAGGTGGCGCTCTTCACCAACCTGACCCAGGACCACCTCGACTTCCACGCCGACATGGAGGACTACTTCCTCGCCAAGCGCAAGCTGTTCGAGGCCGGGCCGGCGACGGCGATCGTCAACGTCGACGACCCCTACGGCCGCCGCCTCGCCGACGAATTCGAGTGCGTCACCTTCTCCGCCGAGGGCGCCGAGGCCGACTACGGCGCCCGCGACGTCACCTTCGACGCCGCCGGCGCCCGCTTCGCCGTCGTCCGGGGGCCGATGGGCCGAAAAGTCGACTCCATGGCGACAAATCGGCCCATCGGCGGGGAGGTTCGGGTGGGGATGCCGGGGGACTTCAATGTGGCGAATGCGCTGGGGGCGTTTGCGGTGGCGGAGGCGATGGGGGTCGCGGCGGCGGAGGCGGCGGCCGGGCTGGCGGCGGCGGCGCGGGTGCCGGGGCGCTTCGAGCCGATCGACGAGGGGCAGGGGTTCTCGGTCCTGGTCGACTACGCGCACACGCCGGACTCGCTGGAGAACGTCCTGCGCGCCGCCCGGCGCCTGACCGCGGGGCGGCTGATCTCCGTCTTCGGCGCCGGCGGCGACCGCGACCGCGACAAGCGGCCGCAGATGGGCCGGGCCGGCGCCGAGCTCTCCGACCTCGTCGTGATCACCTCCGACAACCCGCGCTCCGAGGAACCGGGGGCGATCGTCGCCGAAGTCGTGGCGGGGACCGAGGGCGCCGCCGCCGAGGTCGAGGTGGAGGTCGACCGCCGCGCCGCGATCGGCCTGGCGCTGGGCCGGGCCGGGGCCGGCGATACCGTCGTCATCGCCGGCAAGGGGCACGAGCAGGGCCAGGAGTTCGAGGGCGGGCGCAAGATCCCCTTCGACGACCGCGAGGTCGCCCGCGAGGAGCTGCGGAAGCTGGGCAGCCCGGCGTGAGGCTGAGCGGGGCCGAGATCGCGGCGGCGCTGGGGGCCGAGGTGCTGGCCGAGGGCGCGGCGGACGCTCCCGCCCGGGCGACGATCGACTCCTCCGTCACCGCCGCCGGCGACCTCTTCTTCGGGCTTCCCGGCGCCAACCGCGACGGCGGCGAGTTCGCCGCCGCGGCGATCGCGGCCGGGGCCTGGGGCGTGGTCGCGGCCCCCGAGCACGCGACCGGGCTCGGCGGCGCCTGGGTCTTCGCCGTGGCCGAGCCGCTCGAGGCGATGCAGGCGCTGGCCCGGGCCTGGCGGCGGGCGCTCGGGGCGCGGGTGGTCGGGGTCACCGGCTCGGTCGGCAAGACCTCGGTCAAGGACATCTCGCGGGCCCTGCTGCCGGGCGCGGTCCACGCCAACCGCGAGAACCTCAACACCGAGATCGGGCTGCCGCTGACTGTGCTGGAGGCGCCCGCGGGCGCCGACCTGCTGGTGCTGGAGATGGCGATGCGCGGCCCCGGCCAGATCGCCGAGCTGGCGGCGATCGCCGAGCCCGAGGTGGCGGTGATCACCAACGTCGGCCCGGTCCACGTCGAGCTGCTGGGCTCGGTCGAGGCGATCGCCGCCGCCAAGGCCGAGGTGCTGGATTTCCTGCCGGCTGACGGCGTCGCGATCGTCCCGGCCGAGGCGGGGGCATTGGAGCCCCACCTGGAGCGGGCGCCGAGGCTGCTGCGCTTCGGCCCCGGCGGCGACGTCGAGGCGAGCGAGAGCCGGGTCGTGGAGGGGGTGACCGAGGCGTTGGTGGCGACCCCGGCGGGAAGCCAGCGCTTCCATTTCCCCTTCGCCGAGGCGCACAACCTGACCAACGCGCTGGCGGCGATCGCGGCCGGGGTCGCGCTGGGGGCGCCGCCGGCGGAGATGGCCGACCGGGCGGCGGACATAGGATTCTCACGCTTCCGCGGCGAGCGCATCGAGCTCGGCGAGGGGATCGTCCTCGTGAACGACTGCTACAACGCCAACCCGGTGTCGATGCGAGCGGCGCTCGACCATCTCGCGACGCTCGGCGCGCCGCGCACCGTCGCCGTGCTCGGCGAGATGGGCGAGCTCGGGCCCGGCGCCCCCGGCTTCCACCGCGAGGTCGGCGAGCACGCCCGCGCCGCCGGCGTCGACCTCGTGCTCGGGGTCGGTCTGCCGGCCCGCGACTACGACCCCGACGAGCTGGTCGCCGACCCCGGCGAGGCGGCGGAGATGCTGGCGGCCAAGCTGGAGCCGGGCGACGCGGTCCTGGTCAAGGGCTCGCGCTCGGCCGGCCTCGAGATCGTCGCCGACGAGCTGGCGGAGCTGATCCGATGAGGGGCCACTGATGGGCGAAGTCCTGATCGCGGGGATGGCGGCGATGCTGATCTGCATCTTCGTCGGGCCCAAGTTCATCGAATACCTGCGGGTGCGCGAGTTCGGGCAGCACATCCGCGAGGACGGGCCGCAGGAGCACCACGCCAAGGCCGGGACGCCGACGATGGGCGGCCTGATCATCTTCGCCGCGATCTGCGTCCCCTTCCTCGTCCTCTCCGACCGCGACCCGCAGAGCCTGGCCGTCTTCGGCGTCGCGATGGGCTGCGCCGCGCTCGGCTTCGCCGACGACTACATCAAGATCGTCAAACGCCGCTCGCTCGGCCTCTCCGGGCGCTGGAAGCTGCTCGGGCAGCTGATCCTCGCGCTCGCGCTCTGGTGGGTGGCGCGCCACGAGGTCGGGCTCGAGCCGATCCTCTACTTCCGCATCGGCGACGCCAGCATCGACCTCGGCCCGGTCCTCTACTTCGTCCTCGTCTTCCTCGTCCTCGCCGGCACCTCCAACGGGGTCAACCTCACCGACGGCCTCGACGGCCTCGCCGCCGGCTCCTGCGCGATCGTCCTGCTCGCCTACACGGCGATCGCCTTCGTCGCCAACGAGCAGCAGAACCTGGCCCTGCTCTCGGCCTGCCTGGTCGGCGCCTGCATCGGCTTCCTCTGGTACAACGCCTTCCCGGCCTCGATCTTCATGGGCGACACCGGCTCGCTGGGGCTGGGTGGGGCCATCGGGGCCCTGGCGGTGATGACCCAGACCGAGGTGCTGCTGATCATCATCGGCGGCATCTTCGTGATCGAGGCGCTCTCGGTCCTGCTCCAGGTCTTCGCCTTCAAGACCTTCCGCCGCCGCGTCCTGCTGATGGCCCCGCTGCACCACCACTTCGAGATGATGGCCTGGTCGGAGACGAAGATCATGCTGCGCTTCTGGATCATCGCCGCCGTCTGCTCGGGCATCGGCTTCACGCTGTACCAGCAGTCAATCGGGCGCTAGCGCACAGGTTCGCGGCGCCCGAGCGCGAACCTGTCCTGGATGAGTGCGCCTCCACCCAGGCACCTGCGTCCCGAGCTGCCCCAGGGACCCTTCCTCGTGGTCGGCCTGGCCCGTTCCGGGGTCGCCGCCGCGCGCCTGCTGGCGGCGCGGGGGGAGCGGGTCCGGGGGGCCGATTCCGGGCACCCGGAAGGGGCCGAGAGGCTTTCGCGGGCCGGCGTCGAAGTGTTCTTGGATACGGATGGCATCGCATTGCTCGAGGGGACGCGGACGGTCGTCAAGAGCCCGGGAGTTCCGCGGGAGGCGCCGGTGATCGCGGCCGCTCTGGAGCGCGGCATCGAGGTGGTGGGAGAGCTGGAGCTGGCCTGGCGGGCGTTGCCGAACCGCTTCGTCGGCGTCACCGGGACCAACGGCAAGACGACCACGGTCGAGCTGCTCGGGCACCTCTACCGCGGCGCCGGTGAGCCGGTCGCGGTCGCCGGCAACGTCGGCCGCCCGCTCTCGGAGCTGGTCGGCGAAGTCGAGGCCGACGCCACCGTCGTCTGCGAGTGCTCCAGCTTCCAGCTCGAGGACACCAGCTTCTTCGCGCCGGAGTGCGCGGTCTTCCTCAACCTCGCCCCCGACCACCTCGATCGCCACCGCGACCTCGAGTCCTATCTCGCGGCGAAGCTGCGGATCTTCGCCAACCAGGGCAACGACGACCTCGCCGTCTACAACGGCGACGACCCCGCCCTGGCCGGCACCGACCTCGGCGGCTGCGCCCGCCGCGTCGCCTTCTGCGCCGGCGCCGGCCCCGACTGCGAGGTGGCGCTGGCCGAGGGGACGATCTTCTACGGCGGCGAGCCGCTGCTGACGGTCGCGGAGCTGGGCCTGTTCGGCGAGCACAACGTCGCCAACGCGATGGCCGCCGCCGCCGCCGCGCTCTCGCTGGGGCTCGACCGCGAGGCGGTGCGCGAGGGGCTGCGCGGCTTCGCCGGGGTGCCGCACCGTCTCGAGCAGGTGGCCGAGATCGGCGGCGTCCGCTTCGTCAACGACTCCAAGGCGACCAACGTCGCCTCCGCCGCGGTCGGGATCCGCGCCTTCGCGGGCGGCGTCCACGCGATCCTCGGCGGCAGCGACAAGGGCGAGCCCTTCGCGGCCCTGCTCGACCCGATCGGCGAGCGCTGCGCCGCCTGCTACCTGATCGGCGCCACCGCCGAGCGGATGGCGGACGAGCTGGCGCCGGCCGCCGCGGCCGGGGTCGAGCTGCACCGCTGCGAGGGCCTCGAGGAGGCAGTCCGCCGCGCCGCCGCCGCGGCCGCTCCGGGCGAGGTCGTGCTGCTCTCACCCGCCTGCGCCAGCTTCGACGCCTTCGAGAGCTTCGAGCGCCGCGGCGACGCCTTCCGCGCGATCGTCGAGGGACTGCGGTGAGCGCCTTCCCGCTCGCGCTCGGCCGGCTCGGCCGCCCGGCCAAGGGCAAGGCGCGGGGGAAGGCGAAGCCGAAGGCCCGCCGCAAGGCCGTCTCGGCCGAGTACAACATGCTGCTGACCGCGACCCTGTGCCTGCTGGCGCTGGGCGCGGTGATGGTCTTCTCGGCCAGCTCGACGACGCGGATCCTGCAGGACGGCGGCCTCTCCGACAGCGCCTTCTACCTGAAGCGGACGCTGATGTTCGGCGCCGTCGGCCTGGCGATCATGCACCTGACCGCGCGCCACGGCCTGACCGCGGTCCGCAACCTGACGCCGGCGATCCTCGGCGTCTCGCTCTTCCTCCTCGTCGCCGTGCTCGGCGCCGGCACCAGCGTCAACGGCGCCAGCCGCTGGATCGGCTCCGGCTTCCTGCAGATCCAGCCCTCGGAGCTGGCCAAGGTGGCGCTGGTCCTCTACGGGGCCGACCTGCTGGCCCGCAAGCCGAAGCGGGCGCGCTCGATCGAGGGCTTCGCGCCCTTCCTCCTGGTCGTCGGCGCGGCCTGCCTGCTGATCATGCTCGAGCCCGACATGGGGACGACGATGGTCATCGCCTTCGCCGTCGGCGCCACCCTGATCGCCGCCGGCGCTCGCCCCCGCGACCTCGGCCTGATCGCCCTCGGGATCGGCTTCCTGGCACTGCTGATGACGATCGTCGAGCCCTACCGGATGGCGCGCCTGACCGGCTTCCTCAACCCCGGCGCCGACGCCGCCGGCGCCGGCTTCCAGGCCGCCCAGGCGAAGATCGCGCTGGGTTCGGGGGGCCTGTTCGGGGTCGGCATCGGCAACGGCGTGCAGAAGGCCTTCTACCTGCCCGAGGCCCACACCGACATGATCTCGGCCGTGATCGGCGAGGAGCTCGGCCTGGTCGGGATCGTCGGCGTCGTCGGCCTCTTCGCGATGTTCGGCTACGCCGGCCTCAAAGTCGCCCAGAAAGCGAAGGACACCTACGGCCGCCTGCTGGTCGCCGGCCTTACCTCTTTGATTCTCGTCCAGGCGACGATCAACCTCTTCGCGGTGATGGGGCTGGCGCCGCTGACCGGGGTGCCGCTGCCCTTCGTCTCCTACGGCAACAGCAGCCTGATGGCGACCCTGTTCGCGGTCGGCCTGATCCTCAACGTCGCCCGCGGCGGCACCGCCAGGGCGGCGCGCGCCTCGACGGGTTCCCGCGCTGGCAAACTGCGCGTCGTCGAAGGCGGGCGCAGGCCCGCCACTGGAAGGAGCCGATCGAGCGGTGCCAGGAAAGCCAAAGGTCGTGGTGGCGGCGGGGGGAACCGCGGGTCACGTGGTGCCCGCCATGGCGGTCGCCGCCGAGCTTCGGGCTAGCGGCGCCGAGGTCTCCTTCCTGGGGACGCGCGAGCGGGTCGAGGCCGAGATGGTCCCGGCCGCCGGCTTCGAGCTCGACTTCGTCAAGGTCCGCGGCATCGACCGCCGCAACCCGCTGCGCGCCGCCCGCGCCGGTCTCGAGGCGCTCGGCGCCGTCGCCACCGCGCGCCGGGTGCTGCGCGAGCGCGAGGCCGACGTGGTGATGGGCGGCGGCGGCTACGTCGCCGGCCCGGCCGGCCTGGCGGCGGCGCTGAACGGCACGCCGCTGGTGCTGACCGAGGCCGACAGCCACCTCGGCCTCGCCAACCGGCTGCTGGCCCGCCGTGCCCGCCGCGTCTGCCTCGCCTTCCCGCTGCGGGGGCGGGAGGGGGAGCGCTACCTGGTCACCGGCCGCCCGGTCCCGCGCGAGGTCCTCGATGCCGACCGCGCCGCCGCCCGGGCCCGCTTCGGGATCGCGCCCGAGGCCCGCTGCCTGTTCGTGGTCGGCGGCAGCCAGGGCGCCCGCACGCTCAACCTCGCCGCGGTCGCCGCCTTCGCCGAGCGCGACGGGCGCGAGTTCCAGGTCCTGCACCTGAGCGGCCGCCGCGACCACGCGGAGGTCGAGCGCCGGCTCGCCGCCGCCCCCAACCGCGACGGCTACACCCTGATCGCCTACGACCGCGCCGGGCTGGGCGACTTCCTCGCCGCCTCCGACCTCGTGCTCGGGCGCTCCGGCGGCTCGATCTTCGAGTTCACCGCGGCCGGGCGGCCCTCGATCCTGGTCCCCTATCCCCACGCCACTGCCGACCATCAGAGCGCCAACGCCGCCTGGGTCGAGCGGGCCGGGGCGGCGACGGTGCTCGCCGACTCCGCGCTGGAGGGCGAGGCGGGGGCCGAGCGCCTGCGCGGCGAGGTCGCGGCGATCCTCGGCGACGAGGCGCGGCTGACGGCGATGGCCGCCGCCGCCCGCGCCCTCGCCAAGCCCGACGCGGCCCGGCGGATCGCCGACCAGGTCCTGGAGGCCGCCCGGTGACCTCAACCGACTGGTCGGGGCGCCGGCTGCACTTCGTCGGCATCGGCGGCGCCGGGATGAGCGGCCTCGCCCTGGTCTGCGCCCGGCTCGGCGCGACCGTGACCGGCAGCGACCGCGGCGAGTCCTCTTATATGGAGCGCCTGCGCGAGGCCGGCCTCGAACCCGCCCTCGGCCACGACGCCGCCAACCTGCCCGCGGGGGCCGAGGTGGTGGTCTCGACCGCGATCGGCGCCGACAACCCGGAGCTGGCGCTGGCCCGGGCGCGCGGGGTCGAGCCGATCCACCGCGGCGCCCTGCTGGCCGAGCTCTGCGCCGAGAAGCGGCTGATCGCGATCGCCGGCACCCACGGCAAGACGACCACGACCGCGATGGCGGTCTGGGCGCTGCGGGCGATCGGCGCCGACCCGGCCTTCTTCGTCGGCGGCGAGGTCCCGGGCCTGGGCGCGGACGGCGCCGCCGCCAACGCCGGCTGGGGGGAGGGCGAGTGGGTGGTAGCCGAGGCCGACGAGAGCGACGCCAGCTTCCTCGAGCTGGCGCCGGAGGTCGCCGTCGTCACCAACCTCGAGCTCGACCACCACACCCGCTGGGGCTCGCTGGCCGAGCTGCACCGCGCCTTCCGCCGGTTTCTGGCGCCGGCCGCGGCGGCGGTGCTGCCGGCCGACGGCGCCCTCGACGACCTCGCCGGCGAGGGGCGCCGGCTCGGCTTCGACAACGCCGTTCCCGGGCCGGCCGAGCTCGAGCTCGCCGTCCCCGGTGCCCACAACCGCGCCAACGCGCGGGCGGCGCTGGCCGCGATCGAGCTGGCCGGGCTCGACCTCGACGCCGCCGCCCGGGCGCTCGCCGACTTTCCCGGCGTCCGCCGCCGGCTCGAGCTCAAGGGCGCCCGCGGCGCCACCCGGGTCTACGACGACTACGCCCACCACCCGACCGAGGTGCGGGCGGCGCTCGCGGCTCTGCGCGAGCTCGGGCCCACGCACCTGATCGCCGTCTTCCAGCCCCATCTCTACTCGCGCACGAAGGCGCTGGGGGAGGAGCTCGGCGCCGCCCTGGCCCTGGCCGACGAGGTCGCCGTGCTCGACGTCTACCCGGCCCGCGAGGAGCCGGTCGGCGAGCTGGCCGGGGTCAGCGGCCTGCGGGTCGCGCGGGCGGCGGCGGAGCGGATGGGGGGGAGGCCGGTCTGGTGGCTGCCCGAGGCCGAGGCGGCCCGGCGCGCCCTGGCCGAGCGCCTCGACGCCGACGGCCGCGACGAGGTGTTGGTGACGATCGGCGCCGGCGACGTCTTCAAGCTCGGCGAGTCCCTGGTGGAGGGGTCGTGAGCGCGCCGCCCGCCGGGGTCGAGGCCGACCGGCCGCTGGCGCGCCTGACCACGATCCGCACGGGCGGCGCCGCCGACTGGTTCGCCCGCCCGGCCAGCCAGGAGCAGCTGGTCGAGATGCTGCGCTGGGCCGAGGCCGAGGACCTGGCGGTAGGACTGGTCGGGTCCGGATCGAACCTGCTGGTAGCCGACGATGGATTCCATGGACTCGCGATCAAGCTGGACGGAGAGCTCGCGACGATCGAGCGCGAGGGCGAGCGCGTCGTCTGCGGCGGCGGCGCCCGCCTGCCCTCGGCGGCGGCGAAGGCGGCGAGCTGGGGCCTCTCCGGGCTGGAGTTCGGGATCAACATCCCCGGCAGCGCCGGCGGGGCGGTGCGGATGAACGCCAACGCCTACGGGGGCCAGCTCGCCCGCGTCCTCGACTGGGTCGAGGTCAGCACCGCGGCCGGGACCGAGCGCCGCGGTCCCGAGGACCTCGGCTTCTCCTACCGCCGCTCGAATCTGAAGAGCGGCGAGGTCGTCTCGCGCGCCGGCTTCCGCCTGCGCCCCGGCGACCCGGCCGCGATCCGCGCCACCCTGGCGACGATGCGCGAGCGCCGCCGCGAGGCCCAGCCCGCCGGGATCAAGACCTTCGGCTCGACCTTCAAGAACCCCGACGACGAGCGCGCCGAGGGCCGTTCGGCGGGCCAGCTGCTCGACGCCGCCGGCTGTCGCGGCCTCGCCCGCGGCGGCGCCCGCCTCTCCGAGAAGCACGCCAACTTCGTCGAGAACACCGGCGCGGCGACCACCGCCGACGTGCTCGAGGTGATGGCCGCCGGGCGGCGGCGGGTCCACGAGCGCTTCGGCGTCGAGCTGGAGCCGGAGGTCCAGGTGCTGGGCGAGGTCCGCTGGCCCGGCGACTGGGAGCTGTGAGCCGCCGCCCGCTGCTGCTCGCCCTCGCGCTCCTGGTCGGGGTGGCAGCGATCTACTTCTTCCTCGTCCGCGACACCGCCGTCGCCCCGCGGGTGAGCGCGCCGCGGGCGGTCGCGACGATCGGCAGCGGCGCCGATGCGATCGCCGTCACGGGCGCGGGGGAGGTGGTTCCCTGGCTGCCGCTGCCGGAGGAACCCGGGCTGCCGCTGCTGCCGCTCTCCGAGCCGCCGAAAAGCGGCCGCCTGGCCGGCCCGATGCTGCAGCAGGCGCACGTCCTCGGCGCCGCGCCGGTGGCGCTGCGGCCCTACCTGGCGAACAGCTATTACGGCGAAAGCGGGGTCGACGTGGAAACGACGGCGGGGATCGAACTGCGCTTCGGCGACGACTCGCAGGCGAAGAAGAAGTGGAAGGCGGCGGCGGCGGTGCTGGCCGATCCGGAAATCGTCGAACTCGATTATGTAGACCTGCACTCGCCGAGCAGCCCCGCCTATGGTGGCTCTGGGCATACGCTTCCGCCCTCGCCCTGAACCCTCGACCGAAGGCTTAGGGTGGGCAAAGTCTCAAGTAGGCATCGAGGCTTCGAGCTTGCAGGATGCCTGTCGGTCGTTTGACAGAGGCGTCACAATGCCCTACGTTCAGCGGAATTTCCGGGATCGTGGCGAATGCTTGAACCCTTGAGCATCGCTGAAGGCTCGGACAGAATAAGGGCTCAACTCAAACGACAGCTGTCTCGGCAGGTCTCCGAGGACGGCTAAGGAAGAAATCGGGAGATGGAATCCACTTACCTCGCGGTCATAAAGGTCGTCGGAGCAGGCGGCGGCGGCACCAACGCGGTCAGCCGCATGATCGACGCCGGCATTCGCGGCGTCGAGTTCGTCGCGGTCAACACCGACGCCCAGGCCCTGCAGGCCTGCGATGCCGACATCAAGCTCTCGATCGGGCAGGAGCTGACCCGCGGCCTCGGCGCCGGCGGCAACCCCGAGGTCGGGGCGGGCGCGGCGGCGGAGAGCCGCGACGAGATCAAGGAGGCGCTGAAGGGCGCCGACATGGTCTTCGTCACCGCCGGCGAGGGCGGCGGCACCGGCACCGGCTCGGCGCCGGTGATCGCCGAGATCGCCAAGGAAGAGATCGGCGCCCTCACCGTCGGAGCGGTGACGAAGCCGTTCGAGTTCGAGGGCAAACGGCGCATGCAGCAGGCGCTCGAGGGCATCGAGAAGCTGCGCAACAACGTCGACACCCTGATCATCGTCCCCAACGAGAAGCTGCTGCAGGCGGTCGAGCGGCGCACCAGCGTGCTGGAGGCGTTCCGCCAGGCCGACGACATCCTGCGCCAGGGCGTCCAGGGCATCACCGACCTGATCACGATCCCCGGCCTGATCAACCTCGACTTCGCCGACGTGCGCACGATCATGCGCGACGCCGGCTCGGCCCTGATGGGCGTTGGCTCCGCCTCCGGCGAGGCCCGCGCGCTCGACGCCGCCAAGGCGGCGATCACCTCGCCGCTGATCGAGGAGTCGATCAAAGGCGCGACCGGGATGCTGCTGAACATCACCGGCCCCGAGGACCTCGGCCTGTTCGAGGTCAACGAGGCGGCGCAGCTGGTCCAGGCCGAGGCCGACGACAACGCCAACATCATCTTCGGCTCCGTCGTCGACCAGTCGATGAAGGACGAGGTCCGGGTCACCGTGATCGCCACCGGCTTCGAGGGCTTCGAGCTGCTCGCCCGCTCGCCCCAGCGGGTGCGGCGCCGCTACGAGGCGAAGCCGCGGATCGCCGCCGACGACACCGACATCCGCAAACTTCGGGTTTCGGATGACGACATCGACGTGCCGGGGTTCCTGAAGGATTGAGGTTTGCGGAGGGGCACCCGACCTCCCTCGAGGCCAATACGTCAATAGCCTGCGGGATCGTGGACGGTCTTCGTCGTACTCCTCTCTTCGAGCAGCATCAGGACCTCGGCGCCAAGCTCATGCCGTTCGCGGGCTGGGAGATGCCCGTGCAGTACGAGGGCATCCTCGAGGAGCACTCGGCCGTGCGCACACACGTCGGCATGTTCGACGTCTCGCACATGGGCGAGGTCGAGGTCGAGGGGCCGGGTGCGCTCGCCTTCCTGCAGCGGGTCCTCTCCAACGACGTCGCCGGGCTCGAGATCGGTGGCGCTCAGTACTCCTGCCTCTGCCAGGAGGACGGCGGCGTCCTCGACGACCTCTTCGCCTACCGGCTCGGCGGCGACCGCTACCTGATCGTCACCAACGCCGCCAACCACGAGGCCGATCTCGCCTGGCTCGGTCGCTGGAGCCGCGAGTTCGACGTGATCGTCCGCGACGTCGCCGACCGCTACGCGATGCTGGCGGTGCAGGGCCCGCACACACGCGCGGTCCTCGGTCCCGCCCTGGGCATTGCCCTGCCGCCGCGGATGCGGGTCGCGCCGGTGCGGATCGGCGACCGCCCGGCGCTGGCGTGCGGGACCGGCTACACCGGCGAGGACGGGGTCGAGCTGCTGCTCGACCCGGAGGTGGCGCCGCCGATCTGGGCCGAGCTGCTCGACGCCGGCGTCGTCCCCTGCGGCCTCGGCGCCCGCGACACCCTGCGGCTGGAGGTCTGCTTCCCGCTGCACGGCCACGAGCTCAGCCCCGAGCGCAACCCGATCGAGGCCGGCCTCGGCTGGTGCTGCGCCGAGGCGACCGGCTTCGTCGGCTCCGAGGCGGTCGCCCGCGCCCGCGCCGAGGGCACGGCCGAGCGGCTGGCGCCGTTCCTGATCGAGGGCGACGGCATTCCCCGCGACGGCAACCCGGTGCTGAGCGGCGAGGAGGCGGTCGGCGCCGTCGCCAGCGGCACCTTCGCGCCCTCGCTCGAGCGCGGCGCCGGCATGGCCTACGTCCGCGCCGACCTGGCCGAGCCCGGGACCGAGCTGGAGATCGACGTGCGCGGCAAGCGCCGCGCCGCCCGGGTAGCGTCCAAGCCCCTCTACCGGAAAGCGAGCTGAGCCTTGTCCGACGATCACTACCCCGACGACCTGCGCTACCACGACCAGCACGACTGGGCGCGGCTGGAGGGCGACGAGCACGCCGTCTTCGGGATCACCTGGTACGCCCAGGACTCGCTCGGCGAGGTCGTCTTCTACGACCCGCCCGAGGTCGGCGCGACGATCCAGAAAGACTCCTCCTACGCTGAGGTCGAGTCGGTCAAGGCGGTCTCCGACGTGATCGCGCCGATGTCGGGCGAGGTGGTCGAGGTCAACGACGCGCTGGCCGACGCGCCGGAGCGGATCAACGCCGACCCCTACGGCGATGGCTGGCTGGTCAAGGTCCGCCTGACCGCGCCGCAGGAGGCCGAGGCGCTGCTCGGCGCCGACGAATACCGCAAGCTGCTCGAAAGTTAGGCCGCCGGCCCCGCCCCCGGCTTCCGTAGCCTTAACGGAGTGAGCCGCTACACCTCCGCGACCCCCGACGACCGCGCCGAGATGCTGGCGGCGATCGGCGTCGACTCGACCGCCGAGCTCTTCGAGCAGATCCCGGCCGACCTGCGCCTGGATCGCGCCCTGGAGCTGCCCGACGGCCTCAGCGAGGCCGAGGTCTACGAGCGCCTCGCCGGCCTGGCGGCGCGCAACGCCGACGCCGAGGAGCAGGTCTGCTTCGTCGGCGCCGGGATGTACGACCACTACGTGCCGGCGATCGTCGACGCGATCGTCTCGCGCTCGGAGTTCCTCACCCCCTACACCCCCTACCAGCCCGAGATCTCCCAGGGCGGGCTGCAGGCGATGTTCGAGTTCCAGACGGCGATGAGCGAGCTGACCGGGCTGCCGGTCTCCAACGCCGGCCTCTACGAGGGGCCCTCCTCGCTGGCCTCGGCCGGCTACCTGGCGCTGGGCGGGACCGAGCGCCGCCGCTTCGTCGTCTCCCGCGGCGTCCACCCGCACAGCCGCGAGACCCTCGCCACCTACGCCGTCGGCTACGGCGCCGAGGTGGTCGAGGTCGGGCTCGAGGGCGGGCTGACCGACGCCGCCGCCCTGGCCGCCGCCGTCGACGGCGAGACCGCCGCCGTCTTCCTCCAGAGCCCCAACTTCCTCGGCGCGGTCGAGGACGTCGAGGCGCTCGGCGCCGCCGCCAAGGAGCACGGGGCGCTGCTGGTCGTCGCCTGCGACCCGATCACGCTGGGGGTTCTCAAGCCGCCGGGCGAGTGCGGCGCCGACATCGCCCTCGGCGAGGGTCAGCCGCTCGGCAATCGCTTGGATTTCGGCGGCCCCTCGTTTGGCTTCTTCTGCGCGACCGCCGAGCAGCTCCGCCGCATGCCGGGCCGGATCGCCGGCGAGACCGAGGACGTCGACGGCCGCCGCGGCTTCGTCCTCGCCCTGCAGACCCGCGAGCAGCACATCCGCCGCGAGAAGGCGACCAACAACATCTGCACGGCGCAGGCGCTGAACGCGCTCGGGGCGATGGTCCACCTCGCCTGGCTCGGCCGCGAGGGCTTCCGCGAGCTGGGCGAGCTGCTGGTCCGCCGCACCGCCTACGCCCGCGAGCGGCTGGCCGCCGTCGCCGGGGTCGAGCCGCTGCACGAGGCGCCGGTGGTGCGCGAGTTCGCGCTGCGGCTGGAAGCGCCGGTCGCCGCCGTGCTGGAGCGCTGCGCCGAGCGCGGCATCGCCGCCGGCTACCCGCTCGGCCGCGAGTACCCCGAGCACGAGGACGGCCTCCTGGTCGCGATCACCGAGCGCCGCACCCGCGAGCAGATCGACGACCTCGCCGAGGCCCTCGCCGTCGCCGTCGCCGCCGAGCGTGTCGACTTACCCGGCTATACGACGGGTAAGTCGCCAATGCCGGAGGAGGTTTCGTGAACGCGCCGGCCGCGGAGACCCCGATGCAGCGCGAACGGGCGCGGACGATCTACGAGAAGTCGAAGCCGGGCCGGCGCGCCGCGGTGCTGCCGCGGGCCGGCGTCCCGGAGACGCCGCTGGAGGAGCTGATCCCGGCCCATCTGCTGCGCGAGGAGCCGCCGGCGCTGCCGGAGATCGCCGAGCCGGAGATCGTCCGCCACTACAACAAGCTCTCGCGCCGCAACTTCGACCTCGACAGCGGCTTCTACCCGCTCGGCTCCTGCACGATGAAGCACAACCCGCGCCTGAACGAGCGGGTCGCGGCGCTGCCGGGTCACGCCCGCCTGCACCCCGCCCAGGACCCGCGCCGGGCCCAGGGCGCGCTGGAGCTGATGTGGCTGCTGCAGGGGTCGCTGAGCGAGATCTGCGGCCTGCCCCACGTCAGCCTGCAGCCCTCCGCCGGCTCCCACGGCGAGCTCGCCGGGCTGCTGCTGACCCGCGCCTACCACGCCGACCGAGGCGAAACCCGGACCAAGGTGCTGGCCCCGGACACCTCGCACGGGACCAACCCGGCCTCGGTGACGATGGCCGGCTACGAGGTGGTCAAGGTCGCGACCAACGAGCGCGGCGGGGTCGAGATGGACGACCTGCGGGCGCAGATCGACGCCGAGCCGGACCAGGTCGCCTGCCTGATGCTGACCAACCCGAACACGCTCGGGCTCTTCGACGAGAACATCGCCGAGATCGCTGCCCTGATCCACGCGGCGGGAGGCACGCTCTACTACGACGGCGCCAACCTCAACGCGGTGATGGGCCACTCGCGCCCCGGCGACATGGGCTTCGACATCGTCCACGTCAACCTGCACAAGTCCTTCAGCCAGCCGCACGGCGGCGGCGGCCCGGGAGCGGGCCCGATCGCCGTCTCCGACCGCATCGAGCCCTTCCTGCCGCGCCCGCAGGTGGTGCGGCGCGAGGGCGACAACGGCCACGGCCCGTTCTACGACCTCGACTTCGAGCGCCCGCGGTCGATCGGCCGCCTGCGCGGCTTCCAGGGCAACTTCGGCGTCTTCGTCCGCTCCTACGCCTACATCCTCAGCCTCGGCGCCGACGGGCTGGCGGAGGCCTCGGAGACCGCCGTCCTCAACGCCAACTACCTGAAGGCGCGCCTCGCCGAAGGCCGCGCCGGCGAGCGCCTGCCGGTCGCCTTCGAGCGCCACTGCATGCACGAGTTCGTCCTCTCCGGCAAGCCGATGAAGAGGGAGCTGGGCCTGGCCACCCTCGACCTCGCCAAGCGCCTGCTCGACTTCGGCTTCCACCCGCCGACCGTCTACTTCCCGCTGCTGGTCGAGGAGGCGCTGATGATCGAGCCGACCGAGACCGAGACCAAGGAGAGCCTCGACGCCTTCGCCGACGCGGTCGAGCAGATCCTCACCGAGGCCGAGTCCACCCCGGAGATCGCAAGAAACGCCCCCTACACGACCCCGGTCCGCCGCCTCGACGAGGTCAAAGCCACCCGCCACCCACTAATCCGCCAGCCCCTCCAGTAGGCCGATGGGCCGATAAGTCGTCCCTGGGACGACTTATCGGCCCATCGGCCGTCAGAGCTCTGGGAGTGCTTGCTTGAGGTCGAGGACGGGGGCGAAGAGGTCGCCCTGGTCTTCGATGCGCTCTAGGACCGAGCTGGGCTCGAAGACCAGGGTCGAGCCGTCGCCGGAGTCGGCGGCCGTCTCGACCTCCTCCCAGCGCAGCGGCGTCGACACGGTCGGCCGCTCGCGCGCCCGCAGCGAGTAGACGGCGATCGTCGTTTTGCTCTGGTGGTTCTGCGACCAGTCGACGAAGACCCTGCCCTCGCGTTCGACCTTCTTCATCTTCGAGACGACCTTGTCGGGCGTCTGCTTCTCCAGCAGCTGGGCGATCGCTTTGGCGAACGGTTTGGTCCGGTCGTAGCTGACGCCCTTCGAGTTGAGCGGCACGTAGACCTGCATCCCCTTCGAGCCCGAGCTCTTCGGGAAGCACTCGACCCCGAAGTGGCCGAACAGCTCGCGCAGGCGCAGCGCCACCCGGCAGCAGTCGACGACGTCGGCCGGCGGGCCGGGGTCGAGGTCGAAGGCGAGCACGGTCGGGCGTTTCGGCGCCCGCCCGAGCGAGAGCGAGGGGTGCAGCTCGATCGCCGCCAGCTGCGCCATCCAGACCAGGGTCGGGCGGCCGTCGCAGACGCAGAAGTCGATCTTGCCCGAGCGCGGCCCGGCGGTGACGCTGGTGGTTTTGACCCACCGCGGCCGGTGTTTGGGGCAGCGCTTCTCGAAGAAGGCGGAGTCGAGGTCGTCGACCCCTTCCGGGAAGCGGCGCAGGGTCACCGCGCGCCCGTTCAGGTGCGGGACCATCGCCTCGGCGACCTTGGCGTAGTAGTCGACCACCTCGCCCTTGGTGAAGCCGGCGGCGGGGTAGAGCACCTTGTCGAGGTTGGTGAGCTTCAGCTCACGACCGTCGACCTCGACCTGGCGGCTCGAGGCCACGGCCTACTTCGAGGCTTTGGACTTCGAGCGCGACGAGCTCTTGGCTTTGGCCTTCGATTTCGTCGCTTTGGCTTTTTTGGCGGGTGCTTTTCTCGCGGCTTTACGGTGCGGTTTCTGGCCCTTGACCGCGGCGATGCTCTCCTCCAGCGCCGCCATCAGGTCGGGTGCCTTGGTCGCCTTCGGCGCCTCGGTCTCGGCGGCGACGATCTCCTTGCCTTCGGCCTTGCGTTCGATCAGCGACATCAGCTGCTCGCGGTACTCGTCGCGGTAGGCCCCCGGGTCGAACTCGGTGCTGAGCGAGTCGATCAGCCGCTCGGCCATCTCCTGCTCGTTCTCGGCGACCTCCGGCGCCTTCTCCGGCACCACGTCCTCGAGCTCGTCCGGCGCGACGACCTCGTCGGCGAAGCGCATCGTCGTCAGCGTCAGCACCCCGTCGGCGGCGCGGACCGCGGCGAGGTGCTCCTTGTTGCGGAAGACGAAGCGGGCGATCGCCACCTTGCCGGAGGCCTCCATCGCCTTGGCCAGCAGCGAGTAGGCCTTCTCGGCGGCCTCGGCCGGTCCGAGGTAGTAGGGGCTGTCGAAGTAGATGGGGTCGATCTCCTCGAGGTCGACGAAGTCCTTGACCTCGATCGCCCGCGTCTTCTCCGGCGCCAGCGCCGCCATCTCGTCCCTGCCGATCGGGATGTATTGACCCGGCGTGATCTCGAAGGCCTTGACGATGTGGTCGTAGGGGACCTCCTCGTCGGTGCCCTCGGCGACGCGCCGGTGTTTGATCCGGGCGCTGTCGGACTCGCGGACCTCGCGCAGGGCGATGTTGCGCCGCGCGACCGCGCTGTAGAGCTTCACGGGCACGTTGAGGAGCCCGAAGCTGATCGAGCCGCTCCAGATTGCTCTAGCCATGAGAGATCACCTACCCGGATTCTTCCAGCCGACCCAAGCCGCCGTTGGCCGTCGGCCGCCCGCGGGAGCCATCTTGCGCCGCGGCGGTGGGATCATGGCCGGGTGCTGTTCGAGCTGCGAGAGGTCAGCCTCACCCGCGCGGGCCGCACCGTCCTCGACGCCATCGACGCCGGGGTCCCGGCCGGAACCAGCGCGATCGTCGGGCCATCGGGCAGCGGCAAGTCGACCCTGCTGCGCCTGCTCAACCGCCTCACCGACCCCGACGGCGGCGAGATCCGCTACCGCGGGAAGCCGCTGGACGCCTACGACCCGCTGGTCCTGCGCCGCGAGGTGGCGCTGGTCCCACAGTTGCCGGCGCTGCTGGACGGAAGCGTCGGGTCCAACCTCGCCTACGCCGCCGACCTCGCCGGGCGCGAGCTCGACAGCGCCCGCTGTCTGCGGCTGGCCGGGCTCGGGCCCGAGTACGCCGAGCGCGACGTCGCCAAGCTCTCGGTCGGCGAGCAGCAGCGAGCGATGCTGTCGCGGGCGCTGGCCCAGGGGCCGCGGGTGCTGCTGCTCGACGAGCCCACCTCTGCCCTCGACCACGATGCCCGCGACGCGATCGAGGCGGCGCTGGCCGAGCTGCGGCGGGCGCTCGAGATCTCGGTAGTCCTCGTCACCCACGACCCCGAGCAGGCGCGGCGGCTGGGCGAGTGGGTGGTGCGGCTGGAGGCCGGCCGCGTCGTCGACGCCGGGCCGCTGGAGCGGGTGCTGGCGTGATCGCCCGCGCGGCGCTCGCCGCCTCGGTGCACGTCTCGCCCGGCCAGGTGGCGGCCTCGCTCGCCCTGGTCGCTCTGGCGGCGGCCATCTCCTTCTGGTGGAAGGCGGATCTCGAGCGCGACATCGGCATCGCCGCCGTCCGCTCGCTGATCCAGCTCACCGCGATCGGCTACGCGATCAAGCTGATCTTCGAGGCGGACACGATCTGGCTCGTCTTCGCGCTGCTGGCGGTGATGGTCCTGTTCGGGGCGCTGACGGCGCGCACCCGCGCCCGCAAGGTCCCGGGCGCCTTCTGGCCGCTGCTGATCGCCCTCGCGGTGGCGGGCGCCAGCACGCTCGGCCTCGTCGTCGCCCTCGGCATCTTCGAAGCGACCGCGCGCTATCTGGTCCCGGTCGGGGGCATGGTGATCGGCAACGCGATGACCGCCTCGGCGGTGGCGCTGAACCGGCTCGGCGACGAGGTCGGCGACTCGCGGGCGCGGATCGAGGCGACGCTGGCATTGGGGGCGACCGCGCGCGAAGCGGCGATGCCGATCGTCCGCCGCTCGCTGCGCTCGGGGATGATCACCCTGGTCGACTCGACCAAGACCACCGGGCTGATCTTCTTCCCCGGGACGATGGTCGGGATGCTGCTGGCCGGCGCCAACCCGACCGATGCCGTGCGCCTGCAGCTGATCCTCCTCTACGCCCTGCTCGGCAGCATCGCGGTCGCCGCCCTGGTCGCCACCGGCCTCGCCTATCGCAACTTCTTCACCCCCGCCCAGCAGCTGCGCGAGCCTGCCTAGACTCGAACGGTGTCCCGCCGGCAGCGCCTGACCCTGGTCGCGACGATCCTCGGCTCGACCGTCGTCTTCCTCGACGCCACCGTCGTCAACGTCGCCCTGCCGGCGATCGCCGACGGCCTCGACGCCGGCCTCGCCGGCCAGCAGTGGGTGGTCGAGGCCTACCTGCTGACGATGGTCTCGCTGCTCCTGGTCGGCGGCAGCCTCGGCGACCAGTTCGGGCGGCGGCGGATGTTCGTCGCCGGCCTGCTCGCCTTCGGCGCCACCTCGATCCTCTGCGCCCTCGCCCCCTCCGATGAGTTCCTGGTCGGCGCCCGCGCCCTGCAGGGGATCGCCGGGGCGCTGCTGGTGCCGGGCTCGCTGGCGATCGTCGCCGCCACCTTCGAGGGCGAGGAGCGCGGCAAGGCGGTCGGCACCTGGACCGCCTGGACCGGGATCGCGACCGTGCTCGGCCCGGCCGGCGGCGGCGCCCTGATCGGCCTGATCTCCTGGCGGGCGATCTTCTGGGTCAACCTGCCGCTGATCGCGGCCACCGTCTTCCTCGCCCTGCGCGCGGTCGAGGAGAGCAGCGACCCCGACGCCTCGCGCGGCATCGACTGGACCGGGATCGGGCTCTCGGCCGCTGGCCTCGGCGGTCCCGTCTTCGCCCTGATCGAGCAGCCGACCCACGGCTGGGGCGACCCGCTGGTCTGGGCGCCGCTGCTCGGCGGCATCGCCTGCTTCGCCCTCTTCCTCCTCCACGAGGCGCGCGCCCGTCAGCCGATGCTCGACCTCGGCCTCTTCCGCATCCGCAACTTCGCCGTCGCCAACCTGACCACGCTGGCCGCCTACGCGGGGCTGATCGGCGGCTTCTTCGTCGTCGCCCTCTTCCTCCAACAGGTGGCGGGCTACACGCCGCTGGAGGCCGGCCTGGCGACGACGCCGGTCTCGGTCATCCTCTTCCTGTTCTCGCCGCGCTTCGGCCGCCTCGCCTCCGGCACCGGGCCGCGGCTGCCGATGACCGCCGGCCCGATCGTCGGCGGCCTCGGCCTGCTGGCGATGCTGCGGGTCGGCCCCGACGCCGACTACCTCGCCGACGTGCTGCCGGCGGTCCTCGTCTTCGGCCTCGGCCTGGCGGCGACGGTGGCGCCGCTGACCGCGACCGTGCTCGACTCGGTCGCCGAGCGCCGGGTCGGGATCGCCTCCGGCGTCAACAACGGGGTCTCGCGGGTCGCCGGCCTGCTGGCGATCGCCGTGCTCGGCGCCGTGGTCTCGGCCAAGTTCGACAGCAGCGCCGGCGCCGCGGTCGGCGGCGGGCCGTTCACCGCCGCGGCGCCGGTGGCCTCGACCGCCGCCTTCCACCTCGGCGTCCTCATCGCCGGCCTGCTGATGATCCTCGGCGGCATCGCCGCCGGCATCGGGATCCGCGACCCGCGCCGCGAGCCCGACCCCGCTCCCGAAGAGCAGGCATCCAGGCAGCCGGCCTGAGCCCCGAATAGGCTGCCGGGATGCCTGCCCCGATCATCTTCTCCGGCATCCAGCCGACCGGCCGCAAGCACCTCGGCAACTACATCGGCGCGATCCGCCAGTACGTCGAGGGGCAGGACCGCGGCGACCCGGCGATCTTCTGCATCGTCGACCTGCACGCGATCTCGGTCGCCTACGACCCGGCGGAGCTGCGCGAGCGCGTCCACGACACCGCCGCGATCCTGCTCGCCGCCGGCCTCGACCCGGACCGCTGCATCTTCTTCCGTCAGTCCGACGTGGCCGAGCACACCGAGCTGACCTGGCTGCTCTCCGCCGTCACCGCCCACGGCGACCTCAACCGCATGCACCAGTTCAAGGAGAAGTCGGGACGACAGCGCGAGCTGGCCTCGGCCGCGCTCTTCTTCTACCCGGTGCTGATGGCCGCCGACGTGCTCGCCTACCGCGCCACCGAGGTCCCGGTCGGCGACGACCAGCGCCAGCACGTCGAGCTGATGCGGGAGATCGCCCGCCGCTTCAACGAGCGCTTCGGCGAGACCCTGGTCGTGCCCGAGTTCCGCATCCCCGAGCTCGGCGCCCGGATCATGGACCTGCAGGAGCCGGAGCGGAAGATGTCGACCACCAGCGCCGGCGAGGCCGGCACCGTCTACGTGCTCGACGAGCCCGAGGCGATCCGCAAGAAGCTCGGCAGCGCCGTCACCGACTCCGGCCGCGAGGTCCGCCGCGGGCCCGACAAGGCCGGGATCGCCAACCTGATCGACCTCTACGCGGTCGCCCGCGGGGTCGGCCAGGACGAGGTCGAGCGCGAGTTCGAGGGCGCCGGCTACGGCGACTTCAAGCGGGCGGTCGCCGAGAGCGTGGTCGAGCTGCTGACCCCGGTCCGCGAGCGCTACGCCGAGCTGCGCCCCGACGAGGCGGCGCTGGAGGCGGCGCTGGCCGCGGGGGCCGAGAAAGCGCGCGAGATCGCCGCGCCGGTGGTCGCCGAGGTGCGCGAGCGCATGGGTTACGGGCGCAAATAGGCCGAAAACGGCGGCGCTTCGTCCCGGCGCCGGACTAACCTGCCCGTGATGGCGATCGCCGAGCTAGACCTCGACCTCGACATCTTCGCCGGGCCGTTCGACCTGCTGATGGCGGTCGTGCTGCGCGAGGAGGTGAGCCTGCTCGACCTGCAGCTGGGCGAGGTCGTCGTCGCCTACGTCGAGCACCTCGAGCGCGAGGGCGAGCTGGAGCTGGAGGTGGCGACCGAGTTCCTGGTCCTGATCGCCGCCCTGCTGGAGCTGAAGTCGCGGCTGATGCTGCCGGGGCCCGAGGACGAGCTCGACGACCTCAGCCCCGAGGAGGCGATCGAGGAGCTGCTGGCGCGGATGCTCGAGTACCGGCGCTACCGCGACGCCTCCGCCGTCCTCTCCGACCGCTTCGAGAGCCAGCGCGGCTACCTCTACCGCTCGGCGCCCCTGCCGCGCGAGCTGCGCCGGGTCGCGGTCGAGGCGGCGACCGCGGTCTACGACCCCGACCGCCTCGGCGCCGCCCTCGGCGACCTGCTGACCGAGCCGCCCGACGTCGACGTCAGCCACATCCGCCCGACCGTCTCGCTGGAGCGCCGCCTGCGCGCCCTGCGCGACGTGCTGCGCCGCCGTGCCAGCTTCGACTTCGACGAGGAGTTCGGCGGCGAGGACCGCCTCACCCAGGCGGTGACGATCTTCGGCCTGCTCGAGCTCTACCGCAAGGGCGAGATCGACTGGGAGCAGGGCGAGCCGTTCGGCCCGATCTCGGTCCGCAAGGCGGTGTCCCCGTGAGCGACCTCTCGCGCACGGTCGAAGCGCTGCTCTTCCTCTCGGCCCAGCCGGTCGCGGTCGCCGACCTGGCGCTGGCGACCGAGGCCACCGAGGGCCAGGTGGCGGAGGCGATCGAGCTGCTGCGCGAGGACCTCGCCGCCGGCAGGCGTGGGATCGTCCTGCGCGAGGTCGCCGGCGGCTTCGCCCTGGCCAGCGACCCCGCCACCGAGGGTGCCGCCCGGCGCCTGCTGGCGAACCCGCGGACGCCGCCGCTGACCCAGGCCCAGGCGGAGACGCTGGCGATCGTCGCCTACCTGCAGCCCGTGACCAGGCCCGAGGTCGCCCGCATCCGCGGCGTCTCCTCGGAGTCGGCGGTGACCAGCCTGGCCGAGCGCGGCCTGATCGAAGAGTCCGGCCGTTCCCAGTTCGGCGCCGCGATCTTCAAGACCTCGGAGCTGTTCGAGCGCCTCTTCGGCCTCTCCGGACTCGACCAGCTGCCGGATCCGTCGCGCTTCGACCCCAGCCCCGAGGACGCCCGCGAGCTGCGCGAGCGCCTGCTCAAGGCCGGGGAACAGCGCGCCGAGCCGTGAGGCTGGCGAAGTACCTCGCCCACGGCGGCGTCGCCTCGCGGCGCAAGGCCGAGGCGATCATCGCCAAGGGCCGGATCACGGTCGGCGGCGAGGTCGTGACCGACCCGGCGCGCGACGTCGGGGAGGGCGACGACGTCCGCGTCGACGGCAGCCCGGTCGGGGTCGAGGCGACCGAGGTCTGGGCGGTCAACAAGCCGGCCGGGGTGGTCTCGACCGCGCGCGAGCCGGGCGACCGTGCCGCCGTGGTCGAGCTGGTCGACTCGCCCGCTCGCCTCTACCCGGTCGGCCGCCTCGACGCCGACTCGACCGGGCTGCTGCTGCTGACCAACGACGGCGCCCTCGCCAACCGCCTCACCCACCCCCGCTACGGGGTCGCCAAGACCTACCGCGCGCGCCTGCACCGGCCGCCCGCCGAGCGCGACCTCGAGCGGCTGCGGCGCGGGGTCGAGCTCGACGACGGGCCGACGGCGCCGGCCGCGGTGACCCAGACCGGGACGCGCGAGATCGAGCTGGTCCTGCGCGAGGGCCGCAACCGCCAGGTCCGCCGCATGGTCGAGGCGGTCGGCAACCGGGTCGTCTCGCTGCGCCGGGTCCGCTTCGGCTCGCTGGCGCTGGGACGGCTCGCCGAGGGCGGCGCCCGCCGCCTCTCCGCGAGGGAGATCGCCAAGCTCTGGAAAGATGCGGAGTCGTGAGCAGCGAGATCGACCTGGGCAGCTACGAGGGACCGCGCCAGCGCCTCTTCGCCGTGCGCGGCGCGACACAGGCCGAGGCCAACGAGCCGGAGGCGATCCTGGAGGCGACCGAGGCGCTGCTGCGGGAGCTGATCGAGCGCAACGGCGGCATCGCGCCGGAGGCGATGGTCAGCTGCCTGTTCACCACCACCGACGACCTCGACGCCGAGTTCCCGGCGGTCGCCGCCCGCGGCCTCGGCCTCGACGCGGTGCCGCTGCTCTGCTGCCGCGAGATCCCGGTCCCCGGCTCGATGCCGCGGGTGATCCGGGTGATGCTGCACTTCTACGCGCCGGAGGGGCACGTCCCCGCCCACGCCTACGTCGGCGAGGCGCAGAAGCTGCGCGCCGACCTCGAAGCCGCCCAGTAGCCCACAACGGGGCCGATGGGCCGAAAAGTCGAGCCAGGGGCGACATTTCGGCCCGTCGACCTATGCTTGCCGGGTGACTGTCACCTTCGCCGAGAAGCTGGCCCGGATGCCGGGCTACCAGGCCGGGGTGCCGACCGGGCAGGCGCCGGAGGCGATCGCCGCCGGCGGCATCGCCCAGCTCGCCTCGAACGAGTCGCCGCTGCCGCCGCACCCCGCGGTCGTCGAGGCGATCGCGCGCACCGCGGCGGCCGCCAATCGCTACCCGGACCCCGACGCGACCCTGCTGCGCCGCCGCCTCGCCGAGCGCTACGAGACCGACCCCGGCCGCGTCGCGGTCGGCAACGGCTCCTGCGAGATCCTGCTCGCCGCCGCCGAGGCCCTCTGCGAGCCCGGGGCGGAGATCCTCTACGCCTGGCCCGCGTTCTCGATGTACCCGTATCTGCCGGCCCTGACCGGTGCCCGCGAGATCCGCGTGCCGCTGGCGCCCGGCGACGTCCACGACCTCGACGCGATGGCCGCCGAGGTGACCGCGGCGACGCAGCTGCTGCTCGTCTGCAACCCGAACAACCCGACCGCGACCCACATCCCGGCCGCCGAGATCGCCGCCTTCTGCGAGCGCCTGCCGGCGCACGTGACGGCGATCCTCGACGAGGCCTACGTCGAGTTCCAGACCGACGACGACCCCGACGCGACGCTCGACCTGCTCGCCGACTTCCCCAACCTCGTCGTCCTCCGCACCTTCAGCAAGTGCTACGGGCTCGCCGGCCTGCGGGTCGGCTACGCGATCGGCTCCCCCGGCTTCCGCGCCGCGGTCGACGCCGTGCGGCAGCCGTTCAGCGTCAACGCGCTGGCCCAGGCGGCCGGGGCGGAGGCGATCCTGCACTCCGACGACGTCCTGCGCCGGGTCGAGTTGACCGTGGCCGAGCGGCTGCGGGTCGAGGAGGGCCTGGCCGAGCTCGGCCTCCTCACCTCGGACTCGCAGGCCAACTTCTCCTGGATCGATCTCGGCGACGCCGAGGAGGCCGCGATCGTCGCCGGCCTGGCCGAGCGCCAGATCGCGGTCCGGCCCGGCACCCCGCTCGGCGGCCCGGGGCACATCCGCGTCAGCTACGGGACGGCGGCCGAGAACGACCGCTTCCTGCGCGTCCTATCAGAAATCCTCGACTAATAGTCCGCCACGTGGTACTCCTAGTGCACCGCGGGATCTGAGCGGGCACTGAGTACGATTTCCTCGGTTTGGAGAAAGGCGACGGGAAAATGATCATCGGCATGCGGGGTGGCGCCAAACGCGACGGAGTGCGGGACCAGCGGATCGCGAAAGTGGTCGAGCTGGCGCCGCCGGAGAAGCTGCTGGAGGAGCTGCCGCTCGGCCGGGAGCGCGGCGAGGCGGTCGTGCGCGCGCGCCGGGAGGTCGTCGACGTGCTCCAGGGCAAGGACGAGCGGCTGCTCGTCGTCGTCGGCCCCTGCAGCGTCCACGACCCGAGAGCGGCGCTCGAGTACGCCCGGCGGCTGGCCCGGGCGACCGAGGAGCTCCGCGACCGGCTGCTGGTCGTGATGCGCGTCTACTTCGAGAAGCCGCGCACGACGACCGGCTGGAAGGGCCTGATCAACGACCCCCACCTCGACGGCTCCGGCGACGTCAACGCCGGCCTGCGCATCGCTCGCAAGCTGCTGCTCGAGGTGGTCGACCTGGGCCTGCCGGTCGGCTGTGAGTTCCTCGACCCGATCACCCCGCAGTACATCTCCGACGCGGTCGCCTGGGGGGCGATCGGCGCCCGCACCGCGGAGAGCCAGACGCACCGCCAGCTCGGCTCCGGGCTCTCGATGCCGATCGGGTTCAAGAACCGCACCGACGGCAACATCCAGGTCGCCGTCGACGCGGTGCGCGCGGCGGCGGCCCCGCACGCCTTCGCCGGCATCGACGACGCCGGCGTCCCGGCGATCCTGCACACGACCGGCAACCCCGACTGCCACGTCATCCTCCGCGGCGGCCACGGGATGCCGAACTACCACGCGCCCGATGTCGAGGACGCCCTGGTCACGCTCGGCATCGCCGGCCTGCCGGAGCGGCTGATCATCGACGCCTCCCACGACAACAGCGGCAAGGACCCGGAAAAGCAGGTCCTCGCCGCCGGCGAAATCGCCGACCAGATCGCCGACGGCAACAAAGCGATCGTCGGGGTGATGCTGGAGTCGTTCCTGGTCGGTGGGCGGCAGGACCTGGTGCCGGGGGAGAAACTGACCTACGGGCAGTCGATCACCGACGCCTGCATCGACTGGGAGGACACCGTCACCGCGCTCGAGCGCTTTGCCTCGGCGATCGAGGCCCGCCGCAGTTGAACGGTCCCGCGGCGACCAAGGTCGCGGTCCTCGGCGTGGGGCTGATCGGCGGCTCGATCGGGCTCGCCGCGCGCCGGCGGCTGGGGGCCGAGGTGGTCGGTCACAGCCGCAGCCCGGAGACGGTCGCGCGGGCGCTGGAGCTGGGCGCGCTCGACCGCGGCGCCGGCTCGGTCGAGGAGGCCTGTGCCGGGGCAGAGGTCGTCTTCTGCTGCGGCCCGGTGGCGGCGCTCCGCGACCAGGCGCGGGCGGCGCTGGAGGCGTGTGGGCCCGACGCCGTCGTCACCGACGTCGGCTCGACCAAGGGCGAGCTGGTCGATGCGCTGGGCGGCGACGAGCGTTTCATCGGCGGTCACCCGCTGGCCGGGGCGGAGACGGCCGGCGTCGACAACGCCCGCGCCGACCTGTTCGAGGGCGCGCGCTGGTACCTGACCCCGACAGACCGCTCCAGCGGGCTCCTCTACGACCGCCTCCAGCGCACGGTCGCGGGCCTGGGGGCGCGGCCCCAGGCGATCGACGCCGGCGCCCACGACCGCCTGATGGCGACGGTCAGCCACCTGCCGCACGTGGCCGCCAACGCCATCGTCGCCGAGGCCGCGGCCGAGCTCAGCCGCGACTCCGAGCGCATGCCCGAGGTCGGGCCGAGCTTTCGCGACACGACCCGCGTCGCCGGCTCCAACCCGGCGATCTGGGCCGACATCTTCGCCACCAACCGCGAGGCCGTCGCCGACTCGGTCGAGGCCGTCGCCCGCCGGCTCGCCGAGGCGGCCGAGCTGATCCGCGGGGGGGACCGCGACGCCGTCGCCGCCTGGCACGCCGCCGCCGGCGAGGACCGCCGCCGCCTGCTCGAGTCCGAGCTCGATGCGGGGCCGCTGCGCGAGCTGCGGATCGTCGTCGCCAACCGGCCGGGGACGATCGCGGCGCTGGCGCTGGCGCTGGGCGAGGCCGGGGTCAACATCGAGGACATGGCGCTCTACCCGGCTCCCGACATGACCTCGGGCGCGGTCACGCTCTGGGTCGCCGGCAAGGAGCAGGCCGAGCGGGCGGCGGCGCTGGTACGCGAGCTCGGCCACACGGTCACCGTGCTCGGCGCCGGGGAATAGCCTCCGCGGCGATGACCCGCTTCGATCCCCAGGGCCCGCTGCGCGGCTCGCTGCGCCCGCCCGCCGACAAGTCGATCTCGCATCGGGCGGCGCTGATCGCGGCGATGAGCGAGGGCGAGACGCGGATCGAGGGCTACCTCGACGCGGCCGACACGCGCTCGACGCTGGACGCGGTGGCGGCGCTCGGCGCGGGCGTCGAGCGCCTCGGGCCCGAGCCGGGGGCACCGCTTCGCCTCCGCGGCGTCGGCCTGCGCGGTCCTCGTCCGGCGGCGATCGACGTCGGCAACGCCGGCACCCTGCTGCGGCTGCTGCCGGGCTGGCTGGCCGGGCAGGACGGCGGCGAGTGGGCCCTCGACGGCGACGACTCGATCCGCCGCCGGCCGGTGGACCGCGTCGCCACGCCGCTGCGCCAGATGGGCGCCGAGTTGAGCTGCCGCGAGCAGCGTCTGCCGCCGCTGGAGATCCGCGGCGTGCCGCTGCACGGGATCGAGTACGAGCTGCCGGTCGCCAGCGCCCAGGTCAAGTCGTGCCTGCTCTTCGCCGGCCTGCTGGCGGCGGGGGAGACGCGGATCGTCGAGCCGCTGCCGACCCGCGACCACAGCGAGCGCATGCTCGCCGCGGCCGGCGCCGCGGTGCGGCGCGAGGGCGACACGGTCGCGATCGAGCCGGCCGCGCGGCTCGAGGCCGAGCGCATCGTCGTCCCCGCCGACCTCTCCTCCGCCGCCTTCTTCGTCATCGCCGCGCTTCTCGTGCCGGGCAGCGAGGTCTTCGTCGAGGGGGTTGGCCTCAACCCGACCCGCGTCGGCCTGCTCTCGATCCTGGGGCGGATGGGGGCGGAGATCGAGGCGACCCCGGGCGGCGAGCTCGGCGGCGAGCCGATCGGCGATCTGCGCGTCGTCGCCTCCGAGTTGCAGGGGACCGAGGTCGGCGGCGCCGAGGTGCCGCTGGCGATCGACGAGCTGCCGCTGGTCGCCCTCGCCGCCTGCTTCGCTGAGGGCACGACGACGATCCGCGACGCCGCCGAGCTGCGGCGCAAGGAGTCCGACCGGGTCGCGACCGTGACCGCCGCCCTGCGAACGCTCGGTGCCGAGGTCGAGGCGACCGCGGACGGGATGGTCGTCGCCGGGACTGGCGGGCTGCGCGGCGGCGCGGTCGACTCCCACGGCGACCACCGCATCGCCATGCTCGGCGCCATCGCCGGCCTCGCCTCGGGCGAGGGGGTCGAAGTGCGGGGAATGGACGCCGCCGCCGTCAGCTACCCGGGCTTTGAAGCCGACCTAGCCACCCTGCTGTAACCCCCCGCCGACGGGCCGAAAAGTCGCCTCTGGGCCGACATATCGGCCCATCGGCCATGGGGGGCGGGCGTTGGGGGCGTTGCGCCTCTACGCTGCCCCGCTGATGGTTATTGCGATCGACGGTCCCGCGGGGGCCGGCAAGTCCACCGTCGCGCGCGCCGTGGCGGCGGAGCTCGGCTTCACCTACCTCGACTCCGGGGCGATGTACCGCTGTGTGGCGCTGGATGCGCTCGAGCGCGGGACGGGTCTCGACGACGGCGAGGCGCTCGGCGCCCTCGCGCGGGAGCTGGAGATCCGGCTCGAGGGCGATCGCGTCCTGCTCGGCGACCGCGACGTCGGCGCCCAGATCCGCGAGCCCGGCGTCACCGCCGCCGCCTCGCGCGTCTCCGTCCACCCCCAGGTGCGGGAGGCGATGGTCGCTCGCCAGCGGCAGCTGATCGCCGCCGGGCGCTTCGTCGCCGAGGGGCGCGACATCGGCACCGTCGTCAGCCCCGACTCCCCCCTGAAGGTCTTCCTCACCGCCTCCGACGAGGAGCGCGCGCGGCGCCGCGCCGCCCAGACCGGCGAGGACTTCGAGTCGGTGCTCGAGGCCCAGCGCCGCCGCGACGCCCGCGACACCGAGCGCGAGCACGGCGCCCTGCGCGCCGCCGCGGACGCAGTCGAGCTCGACACGACGGGACTGGGCCTGGAAGAGGTCGTCGGCCGCGTCGTCGGCCTCGCCCGCGAGCGGGGCCTGGCGTGAACCGGCTGCCGCTGGTCGCCGTCGTCGGCTTCCCCAACGTCGGCAAGAGCACCCTGGTCAACCGCCTGGTCGGCGGCTCCGAGGCGGTCACCTCGCCCGAGCCGGGGGTCACCCGCGACCGCAAGCGGCTGGCCTGCGAGTGGAACGGGGTCGCCTTCGAGCTGGTCGACACCGGCGGCATCGACCTCGAGGACGAGGCCGAGCTGGCCCGCGACGTGCAGAGCCAGGCGCGGCTGGCGATCGCCGAGGCCGACGCCGTCCTGATGGTGGTCGACGGCCGCGCCGGCCTGCGCGCCGGCGACGCCGAGCTGGCGAAGACGCTGCGCGGCGGCGAGGTCCCGGTCCTGGTCGCGGTCAACAAAGCCGACCGTCCCGACGACCACGGTGTCACCGCCGAGTTCCACGGCCTCGGCCTCGGCGAGCCGCTGGCGGTCTCCGCCACCCACGGCCTCGGCAGCGGCGACCTGCTCGACGCGATCGTCCTCGCCCTCGGCGAGCGGCCGCCGCGACTGGAGGACGACGACGCGGTGCGGGTCGCGGTGATCGGCCGCCCCAACGTCGGCAAGTCCTCGCTCGTCAACTCCTTCCTCGGCTCCGACCGGGTGATCGTCTCCGACCTGGCCGGCACCACCCGCGACGCGATCGACACCGAGCTCGAGGTCGACGGCAGGCGCACGATCCTGGTCGACACCGCCGGCCTGCGCCGCCGCGCCAAGGTCGCCGGCAGCGTCGACTACTACGCGCAGCTGCGCTCCGAACGGGCGGTCGAGCGGGCCGACGTCGCCCTCGTCGTCTGCGACGCCACCGAGGGGGTCACGGCCGAGGACCTGCGGGTCGCCGAGATGGCGATGAAGGCGGGCTGCGCGACCCTGCTGGTGCTGAACAAGTGGGACGAGACGACGACCGACATCGACGACGCCCGCGCCCGGGTCGAGCGCAAGCTGCGGCTGCGGCCGGCGGTCATCACCTGCTCCGCCACTCGCGGGCGCAACGTGCCGTCGCTGCTGCCGCGGGCGCTGCAGCTGGCCGACCGCGCCGGCGAGCGGATCCCGACCCCGGAGCTGAACCGCTTCGTCGGCGACCTCGTCGCCCGCACGCCGCCGCCCGCACGCCGCGGCCGCCGCCTGCGCCTGTACTACGCGGCGCAGGTGGGAGAGCGGCCGATCCGGGTCGCGATCCAGGTCAACGACCGCAAGCTGATCAGCCGCGACTGGGCCTACTTCCTGGAGAACCGGATGCGCGAGCGCTACGAGCTCGAGGGGGTGCCGCTGGTGATCGACTTCGTTCCCCACAGCGGCCGCCGCGGGCGCCCGGACTGAGCCGAGCGGGTTCGGACAAGATTCCTCTAGGCTTTCCGCCCATGGCGCCGCCGAAACCGCTGGCCGAGAACGAGCACCTCTTCACCTCCGAGTCCGTCACCGAGGGACATCCGGACAAGGTCAGCGACGCGATCTCCGACGGCGTCCTCGACGCGATCATGGCCGAGGACCCGCAGGGGCGGGTCGCCTGCGAGACCCTGGTCAACACCGGCATGGCGGTCGTCTCCGGGGAGATCTCGACCGACGTCCACCTCGACATCCCGGAGATCGTGCGCGAGACGATCCGCGAGATCGGCTACGACCGCGGCGAGTACGGCTACGACTGCGACCACATCTCCGTCCTCGTCTCGCTCGACAAGCAGTCGCCCGACATCGCCCAGGGCGTCGACGTCGCCTACGAGACCCGGGTCGAGGACGCCGACGACGAGCTGCTGATCGCCGGCGCGGGCGACCAGGGAATGATGTTCGGCTACGCCAGCGACGAGACCGCGGCGCTGATGCCGATGCCGATCCACATCGCCCACCGGCTCGCCGAGCGCCTGGCCGCCGTCCGCAAGGACGAGACGCTGCCCTACCTCGGCCCCGACGGCAAGACCCAGGTCAGCGTCCGCTACCGCGAAGGCCGCCCGGTCGGGATCGAGAAGCTGCTGATCTCCACCCAGCACGCCGAGGGCGTCGACTCGCAGCCGACGATCAGGCCCGACCTCTGGCGGCACGTGGTGCTGCCGGTGCTCGAGGCCGAGGTCCCCGGCATGTACGACGAAGGCGACCTGCGCGACGGCTTCCTGGTCAACCCGACCGGCAAGTTCGTGATCGGCGGCCCGGTCGGCGACGCCGGCCTCACCGGCCGCAAGATCATCGTCGACACCTACGGCGGCATGGCCCGTCACGGCGGCGGCGCCTTCTCCGGCAAGGATCCGTCCAAGGTCGACCGCTCCGCCGCCTACGCGGCCCGCTACGTGGCCAAGAACGTGGTCGCCGCCGGCCTCGCCGAGCGCTGCGAGGTCCAGGTCGCCTACGCGATCGGCGTCGCCCATCCGGTCTCGCTGATGGTCGAGACCTTCGGCACGGGCAAGCTGCCGGATTCGCGCATCTCGCAGCTGGTCGAAGCCGAGTTCGACATGCGCCCCGGCGCCTTCCGCCAGTACCTCGACCTGCACCGCCCGATCTTTCAGAAGACCTCCGCCTACGGCCACTTCGGCCGCCAGGACCCGGACTTCACCTGGGAGCGCACCGACCGCGCCGAGGCCCTCCGCGACGCCGCCGGCCTGGCCTCCGCCGCCGCCTGAACCGCGACTCAGGCCGCGGGCGTCCCACTGTTTTTCGGCGGGGAGCCACTCAGCCTGCGCAGGTCAGCGGGAGTGCAGGGCTCCATCGGCACCGTGCCCCCTCCCTTTGCCGCGGCGACGGTCTGTCCCGCCTGCGGCCGCTCGCGCGCGACGACGCACATCTGCCGCGCCAGCCGTTGGGCCCGCAGCAGGGCCGACCCGGGTCTCAGGCCTTCGCCGACCGCCATGTCGGTCACCGCTTCGCGAGGGATCGCGTCGAGGCGGAGCGGGCCTGTGGGGAGCGGGGTGGCGAGGTAGATGCGGTCGCTCGTCTGCGCGACGAAGTAGCCGAATACCGGCGCTCCGTTCGCCCGCAGCACCGCCGCCGGCTCGACCTTCGGGTCGTTCTTGGTTCGGCAGTAGGTGATGAAGCCGTTGAGCAGGCAGACCGCGACGACGATCGTCAGACCGAACCAGGCGAAATTGGTGTTCGCGAGGACGACCAGGCAGATGGCGGAGAGGAAGAAGACCGCCGCCGTCACGAGCGCGATCTGACCGTGTGGCAGGCCGACCGCGGAGAGCAGGACGCCGGGGACGGCCGCCGCGGCGAGGACGATCGCGACGAACAGGAAGCGAAGGCCACCGCGGGTCGATTCGATCGGCAGCTTCCGCTTGTCCCGCTCGAGTTCGACCTCTTCGATCGCCGCCGCCACCGCGTCGTCCGCCCGCTTGGCGGCGGGCTGGGCCTGGCCCGCGTCGAGCTGCGCCTCGGTCACCGCCTCGCTGGCTTCGTCGGAGCTCTGCCGCACGGCGCTGGGACTGGCACCCGCGGCCACGGACTCCCGGGCCTTGTCCTTCAGCCGGCGCGAGCGCTCCGCCGCCAGCTCGACCTTTTCGATCGCCAGGTCGATGCTGACCTGGCGGCGCCTGGCCGCCAATTCAGCTTCCTCGAGCTCCCTCTTCTGCTTGCGCAGGAAGAGGAAGTCGGCGAACCACCCGATCAGGCGGTCGGCCAGGTAGAGGACGCCGAGGAGCACGACCGCGAGCAGGATCGAGGGAACCAGGAAGCTGGCCCCGGTGGTGACGAGCACGGACTTCGGCACGACCGCGATCGCCTCGTTGGCGGGGACCCCCACCTTGTCCATCCGCACCCAGAGGATCGCCGCACCGAAGAAGGCGACGAACCCGAGTGCGCCGATGCCGCCGCCGATCGCCGCCAAAATAGTGCCGGCGACGCCGATTTCTTCCAGTTTGAAGCCGGCCTTCGGGGCAGGGTCAGGCGGTTTCTCGACCCCGGCCGCGGCGGGCTCCGGGGTGGCTGCGGGCATGGCGCGAGCCTATGCGGCTCCGGCGCTTTCTGTCAAAGCCACCTAAGTACTTAGAGATGCTAGATCGACTAGCGCTACGGGGGCCGCAGCGCTACGGAGCGCTTGCCGGCGGCTGGGGCTCGCCGAGGCCGTGGCGGCCGGCCACCTGGGTGCCGGTCGCCTGATCGACGCGGTGGACGACGTCCTCGGGGTCGGCGACGCCGACGAAGACGAAGTTGTAGTCGTCGGTGGCGGCGGTGTCGAAGTCGACGTCGCCGATCTGCATCAGCCGCTGGTAGACCGACTGGCGGAAGTTGACGTTCTGGACTCGCTCCAGGCGCGTCTCCTGGATCTCCCGCGAGACGATCCCGCGTTTGATGTTGAGCCGTCGGTTGGTGATCGTGTACGTGGTCGCGACTCGCTTGACGAAGCCGACCACGACGGTCAGGGCGATGACGACCAGGATCACCAGGAAGGCGCTCCCGTTGCCGTCGATGAGCTTGGCTACGACGCCGAGCACTGCCGCGACCACGACCCCTTTCAGGTAGAAGCCGAGGATCGCGCGCCAGGACGGGTGGCCCTCGAAGAGGACCTGCTCTCCGGCACTGAGATTGAGGCTCACGGCGCGCAGCATACGTCTTCGGCTCGACGCCCGCCAGGCCTCCGAGCGCGGCGTCCCCCGCCGGCCATACCCTCGCCCGATGGCCATCCTCAGGGTCGAGCCGCTGACCACCGCCCGCGCCCTGCGGGGACCGTTCGACTACCGCCAGCCGGCGGCGATGGAGGCTCTCGAGGTCGGCAGCGTCGTCCGCGTCCCCTTCGGCCCGCGCAAGCTGCTCGGCGTCGTCGTCGAGCTGGCCGAGACCTCGGAGCTGCCGCCGGAGCGCCTGGCGGAGCCGCTCGAGGCGCTCGAGGCGGGCGCCCCTCCGGAGCTGGTCCGGCTCGGCCTCTGGGTCGCCCGCGAGTACTGCTCGACGCCCTCGCGCGGCCTGCAGCTGGTGCTGCCCCCGGGCACCGGCACCGGCGGGCGCACCGTCCGCTCCAAGCTCGAGCTGCGGGCGCGCCTGCTGCCGGCCGGCGAGGAGGCGCTGAGCGGCGGCGCCCGGCTCGGGGTCAAGCAGCGGGCCGTGCTGGAGGCGCTGCGGGCGGGGGAGATGTCGAGCGGCGAGCTGGCGACCGCGGTCGGCTCCGACCGCCAGACCCTGCGCCGGCTCGAGCAGCGCAGCCTGGTCGAGACCCGCAGCTCGCGCCTGCGCCGCGCCCCCGCCGCCTCCGGCCTCACAGCCCCCACCAAGCGCCCCGACCCCCTCCCCGAGCAAAAACACGCCGTCGAAGCCATCGTCGCCGCCCTCGACGGCCGACGGGCCGATAAGTCGTCCCCAGCTCGACATTTCGGCCCGTCGGCCGGGGGGGCGAAGCTGCTCTTGCACGGGGTCACCGGCTCCGGCAAGACCGAGGTCTACCTGGCGGCGGTCGAGGCGGCGCTGGAGCGGGGGAAGGGGGCGATCGTGCTGGTCCCCGAGATCGGCCTCGCCCCGCAGGCGGTCGCCCGCTTCCGGGCCCGGCTCGGCGACCGCTTCGCCGTCCTCCACTCCGCCCTTTCCGCGGGCGAGCGCTACGACGAGTGGCGGCGCCTGCGCAGCGGCGAGGCCAGCGTCTGCGTCGGCCCGCGCTCGGCCGTCTTCGCCCCGGTCCGCGATCTCGGCCTGATCGTCGTCGACGAGGAGCACGACGCCTCCTACAAGCAGGAGGGCGACCCCTGCTACGACGCCCGCACGGTCGCCCGGCGCCGCGCCGAGGAGTGCGGCGCCGTGCTCGTCGCCGGCACCGCGACGCCGCGCCCGGAGACCTGGCTGGAGCTGCCCCACCTGCGGCTTCCCAACCGCGTCGACGGGCTGCGGATGCCACCGGTCGAGCTGGTCGACATGCGCGAGGCCGACCCCCGCGGCGGCCCCCTGCACGCCGACACCTGGAAGGCCCTGGAGGACGTCCGCGCCGCCGGCGCCAAGGCGATCGTGATGATCAACCGCCGCGGCTTCGCCCCCTGGCTCACCTGCCGCTCCTGCGGTCACCACTGGAGCTGCCCCAACTGCGACGTCTCGCTGATCGTCCACCGCCACAGCGGCCGCCTCGTCTGCCACCACTGCGCCCATGTCGAGGCCCAGCCGCGGGCCTGCCCCGAGTGCGCCTCGACCACGCTCTCGCGTGCCGGCGCCGGCACCGAGCGGGTCGAGGGCCTGCTGGCCGAGCGGCTGGCGCCGATGCCGGTCTTCCGGCTCGACTCCGACACCGCGGCCGAGCGCGGCGCCCACGCCCGCATCCTCGCCCACTTCGGCGCGGCGCCGAGCGGCGTCCTCGTCGGCACCCAGATGGTCGCCAAGGGCCACGACTTCCCGGAGGTGACGCTGGCGGCGATCCTCGACGCCGACGCGACCCTGCGCTTCCCCGACTTCCGCGCCGAGGAGCGCACCTTCGCGATGGTCGCCCAGCTGGCCGGGCGCAGCGGCCGCGGCGAGGCCGGGGGAGGGGTGATCGTCCAGACCCTCGCCCCGAACGCCGCCAGCATCGAGCACGCCGCCCGCCACGACGCCGCCGGCTTCCTCGCCGGCGAGCTGGAGCGGCGGCGGGCGCTGCGCTACCCGCCCTTCTCGCACCTGGTCCGGATCAATCTCTCCGCCGCAGCGGAGCCGCGGCTGGAAACCGCCGCCGGCGAGCTCGCGACCGAACTGCGCGAACGTCTCCCCCGCGGCTTCGAGCTGCTCGGCCCGGCGCCGATGTTCCGCGTCCGCAACCGCCACCGCCGCCGCATCCTGATCAAGGCCGACGATCGCGAGGGCGCCGTCGCCGCGGTGCGGGAGGCGATCGAGCGCCGCGCCGCGGACCGCTCCCTGCGGGCGATCTCGATCGGCGTCGACGTCGATCCGCAGTAGAGATCCCCATCCGCACCCGGCGCCTGGTCCATACAATCGAATCGATGAGCGACGGAGTCGAAACCGACCGCACCGAGAGCGACGAGCAGCGGCTCGAAGCGGAGCTGCTGGAGCGCCGCGAGGCGGCCCTGGCCCACGTCGTCAAGTTCGGCGACCCGGTGCTGAAGAGCGTCGCCTCCCCGGTCGAGAGCTTCGGCCCCGAGCTGCGAGCCGAGGTCGAGCGCATGATCGCGATCATGCGCGACGGGATGGGCGTCGGCCTCGCCGCCACCCAGCTCGGCGTGCTGCGCCGGCTGCTGGTCTTCCAGGCCGGCCCCGACGGCGAGCCGACGGCGCTGGTCAACCCGGTCGTCGAGTGGTCCTCCGAGGACGGGTCGATCGCCGAGGAGGGCTGTCTCAGCCTGCCGCGGGTCTCGATGGACGTCGAGCGCCCGCTGCACATCCGCGTCGCCGGCCGCGACGCCGAGGGCGAGCGGATCGAGATCGGGGCCTCGGGCCTGGAGGCGCGGGTGCTCCAGCACGAGATCGACCACCTCGACGGCATCCTCATCCTCGACCGCACCAGCCGCGACCAGCGCCGGGGCGCCCTGCGGGCGCTTCGTGAGGGCGGCAGCTACAGCCCTCCCGGCGAGCACGACGGCGAGGACGACGGCGAGCTTCGCGAGCCGCGCACCGACGCGTGAGGACGGTCTACCTAGGAACCTCCGACTTCGCCGCCACCGTCCTGCGGCGGCTGGCGGCGTCCCCGCACCGGCCGGCCCTCGTCGTCACGCCGCCGGACGCGAAGCAGGGCCGCGGCCGCAGGCTCTCGCCGCCGCCGACCGCGCTGGCGGCCCAGGAGCTCGGGCTCGAGCTGCTGCAGAGCGCGAACGTGAACGAGGGCGATGCCCCGGAGCGCATCCGCGCCGCCGAGCCGGGGGCGGTCGTCGTCTGCGCCTTCGGGCAGCTGATCCGCGAGCCGCTGCTCTCCACGCACCAGATGCTGAACGTCCACCCCTCGCTGCTGCCGCGCTGGCGCGGGGCGGCGCCGATCGAGCGGGCGATCATGGCCGGCGACCGCCGCAGCGGCGTCTGCGTGATGAAGCTGGTGGAGGCGCTCGACGCGGGACCGGTGGCGCTCTGCGCCGAGGTCCCGATCGGCCCCGACACCGACTTCGAGGCACTCTCCTCGACCATGGCCGGGGTCGGCGGCGAGCTGCTGGTCAGCGCCCTCGACCTGCAGGCCGAAGGCAGGCTCGAGTTCGGCGAGCAGGACGAGGGGGCGGCGACCTATGCCGAGAAGATCGAGGCGGCCGAGCGGCGGCTCGACCCGTCCCGGCCGGCGACCGAGCTGGCGGCCGCGGTCCGGGCTCTGACCCCCCACATCGGCGCCTACATCGAGCTGACTGGCGGCGAGCGGCTCGGCGTCCGCGACGCCCGCGCGGTCGACGTCAGCGTCGAGACCGGCACGGTCAAAGCCGAGTGGGGGGCGCTGCTGCTCGGCTGCTGCCGCGGGGCGCTGCGGTTGGACGTGGTGCAGCCGCCCGGGGGCAAGCCGATGCCGGCCGAGGCCTACCTGCGCGGCCACCGCCTGCCGAAGCTGCCGTGAGCGCGGAGCGCGAGCCCTCGTGACGATCGCGCCGGCGCGATCGCTCGCCTTCGCGACGGTCCGCGCGACCTTCGAGGACGGTGCCTTCACCGAGCGCGCCTTCCGCGCCGCCGCCGACGACCTCGACCTCGACCCGCGCGAGCGGGCCCAGGCCCAGCGGCTCGCCTACGGCGCCGTGCAGCGCCGCGGCACCGCCGACGCCGCGATCGAACGGCTGGCCGGCCGCTCGTTGCGCCGGCTCGACCCGCCGGTGCTCGCCGCCCTGCGCCTCGGCCTCTACGAGCTGCTGTTCGCCGACGGCACCCCCGACCACGCCGTCGTCGACCAGGCGGTGGAGCTGACCAAGGGGGCCGGTGCCGCCCACGCCGCCGGCCTCGTCAACGCGGTCCTGCGCCGGGCCGCCCGCGAGCGCGCCGAGCTGACGGCGGCCCTCCTGGGCGACGACTCGACCCCGGCGGCGGCAGCGGTCGCCCACTCGGCGCCGCCCTGGCTGGCGGAGATGTGGTGGCGGGAGCTCGGCCCCGACGGCGCCCGCCCGCTGCTCGCCGCCTGCAACGAGCCCGCCTCGGTCGGCCTGCGCCTGGCGCCGGGGAGCGAGCGGGAGGCGATGCTCACGGCGCTGCGCGAGGAGGGGGTCGATGCCCAGGCCCCTGCGGGCGAGTGGCCGCTGGCCGCCCCGGAGTCGATCCTGATCGGCGGGCGCAGCGGCGACAGCGTGCCCGCGCGCGTCCGCGCCGGCGAGCTGACGCCGCAGAGCATCGGCTCCGCCGCGGTGGTCGAGGTGCTCGACCCGCGTGCGGGGGAGCACGTGCTCGATCTCTGCGCCGGCCCCGGGATCAAGACCGGCCAGATCGCCGCCAGGATGGCCGACCGCGGCGAGGTGATCTCGGTCGAGCTCGACCCGGACCGGGCCCGCGAAGTGGCGGCACAGGCGCAGCGCCTCGGACTGCGCGCCGTCACCGTGATCGAGGCCGACGCCGCCGCGATCGAGCTGGCCCCCGGCTTCGACCGGATCCTGCTCGACGCCCCCTGCTCGGACCTCGGCGCTCTCGCCTCGCGGCCCGACGCCCGCTGGCGCAAATCGCCGCGCCTGATCGAGCGCCTGGTCGAGGTCCAGCGACGGGCCCTTGCGGGCTCCGCCCGGCTGCTCGGCGAGGGCGGGACGCTGGTCTATGCGACCTGCACGATCAGCCGCCGCGAGAACGAGGACCAGGTCGCGGCGCTGATCGCGGCCGCCGCCGCCGGCGAGGTGCCGGCGCTGGAGCTCGAGGACCTCGGCGCCCTCGCGCCGGCGCTCGCTTCGCCGGCCGAGCCGCGCTGCCTGCAGCTGCGCCCCGACCGCGATCGCACCACCGGCTTCTTCATCGCCCGCTTCAGGCGCCATGATTAGGCGATGAGCGAGAGCGGAGACGCGCGACCGGTTGGAAGGACGACGCTCGGGCGGGCGCCCTGTCCGAGCTGCGGCGAGCCCTGGCTACGGCCGACCCAGCTGCCGGGCCGCCTGCGCTGCGTCAACTGCCTCAGCCGTTTCGAACTCGTCTCGCAGTGCCCGAACTGCGGCGAACACCAGACGATCGCCCGCATGAGCCACACCGAGGACATGCAGTGCCAGGCCTGCGGCTCCTCGATGCTCCGCGCCGCCTGAGCGCACTCGGACGCGCCTGGCGGTGTCTCCGGTCGCTCGCCTTCGGTCACGCACGGAGTGCGCTCCCCCGGTCTCGCTCCCCGCGTCCTTGCCAGCCACGTCCGAGTGCGCTCAGTAGGGTGGCGCGCATGAGCGAGCGGATGCGCGAGCTGATCGAGTCCCCCCGGGTCGCGCCGTCGATCCTCTCGGCCGACTTCTCGCGACTCGGCGCCCAGGTCGACGAGGTGATGGAGGCCGGCGCCCGGGTGATCCACTTCGACGTCATGGACGGCAATTTCGTGCCCCCGATCACGATCGGGCCGCTGGTCCTGGCCGGGATCGCCGACCGGGTCCACGCGGCCGGCGGCGCCGTCGACGTCCACCTGATGATCGCGACGCCCGAGCGCCAGATCGAGGAGTTCGCCAAGGCCGGCGCCGACTCGATCACCTTCCACCAGGAGGCGACGCCGCACGCCAACCGCACCCTGCACGCGATCCGCGAGCTCGGCTGCCTGGCCGGTATCGCCATCAACCCGGGCACGCCCGCCGCAGCCGTCTCCGAGCTGCGCGGCTGCGCCGACATCGTCCTCTGCATGACCGTCAACCCGGGCTGGGGCGGCCAGGCCTTCATCGAGACCTCGCCGGCCAAGGTCGAGCGACTGCGAGGGATCGCCGGCGACGCCCGGATCGAGGTCGACGGCGGCATCGACCCGACCACCGCCGGCGCCGTGGCCGCGGCTGGCGCATCCCTCTTCGTCGCCGGCTCCGCCATCTTCGGCGCCACGGACCCAGCGGCCGCCTACACGGCAATCGCCGCCGCCAGCGCGATCTGAGCGCCGACGGGCCGATAAGTCGAGCCAGGGCCGACATTTCGGCCCATCGGCCGGGGGTTAGCGGGTTTGGCCGCGGGCGATGAGGGCGCCCGTGACCTCTTGCCACCAGGCGCGCTCCGCTTGGTCGACCTCGCTCCTAGCGGCGCGGCGCTCGCACCAGCCGGCCAGCGCTCGCCGCCCTCCGACCGCGATCACGTCGTCGCTGGTCACCGCGTAGCGGCCGTCGGCCAGGGCGGCCATCGCGCCGACCCCGTCGCGGCGGCTGCGCAGAACCGAGAGCACTGGGATGCCGTCGACTTCGGTCAGCGCCATCGGGTCGTCGCCCTCGCGCGCCGGGCGCACCGAGAAGATCTGCGAGGCGGCACGGTGGGGGAGGGGCGGCGGCGGCGGTCGCCCGACCGGGCCCTTGGTCCAGGTCTTGGTCATCGCCTCGACCTCCTCGCGCAGCTCGCCGCGGACGAGGATGTGGAGCTCGTCGCCCTCCTGCAGTTCGCTCGAGCCGCGTGGGGGGATCGCGTGGCCGTCGCGGACGATCACGTTGACCAGCGCCTCGCGCGGCAGCTCCAGCTCGCGCACCCGATGCCCGGCCGCGGCCGCCCCCGGCGGCAGCCGGTAGGCGACCACGTCGCCGCCCATGCGGCGGATCCTGCCCGACTCGAGCAGGCGCCGCGGCAGTGCCGGTTCGTCGGTGGTGAGCGCGAGCCGCTGCGCCAGGGGCTCGAAGCTTGCGCCCTGGACCAGGGTCGAGGTGACGACGACGAAGAAGACGATCGCGAACAGCTCCTCGCCCGCGCCGACCCCGGCGACGACCGGGAACGTCGCGAGCCAGATCGGCGTCGCCCCGCGCAGCCCCGCCCACCCGAGCATCGCTTTCTCGCGCACGTTCAGCGGCGCCAGCGCGGTGGCGAGGAAGGTCGCGACGGGGCGGGCGACCAGGATCAGCGCCCCCGAGAGCGCCAGCCCCTTCAGCGCCACGTCGTCGAGCTGGCTCGGGAAGACGAGCAGGCCGAGCAGGATGAAGAGGGCGATCTGGGCGACCCAGCCGAGACCCTCGTGGAAGGCGACGACGGTGCGGCGGGCGGGGATGCTGGCCCCGCCCAGCGCCAGCGCGGTCAGGTAGACGGCGAGCAGCCCGGAGCCGTGCGCGACCTCGGCGAGGCCGTAGGCGAGGGCGGCGATGGCGATCGTCGCCACCGGGTAGATCCCGTCGGTGGGCAGGCGGGTGGCGTTGAGGGCGGCCACCGCCAGCCGCCCGACCAGATAGCCGACGCCGATCCCCACCGCCAGTTTCAGGGCCAGCAGCCCGGCCATGTCGGCGAGTCCGTAGCCGGGCTCCTGGATCCATTCGATGAAGCCGATCACCAGCAGCAGCGCCACCGGGTCGTTCATCCCGGACTCGCCCTCGAGCGAGCGCGCCAGCCGCTTCTCCAGGGTCGAGCGGCGCAGGACGGCGAAGATCGCGGCCGAGTCGGTGGCGGCGATCGCCGCCCCGACGATCATCCCTTCCAGGGTGCTGAGGTCGAAGATCAGCTTCGCCGCGAGCCCCGCGAGCAGGGCCGTGGCAATCGTCCCCAGGGTCGCCAGGGAGGCGGCGGTGCCGAGCACCGGCCGGATCTCCGGCCAGCCGGCGGTCAGGCCGCCCTCGAAGAGGATCAGGATCAGGGCGATCGTGCCCAGGGTCCGGGCCAGCTCGGCGTCGTCGAAGTGGATGTCGCCGATCCCCTGCGAGCCGGCCAGCATTCCGAGGCCGAGGAAGAGCAGCAGCCCGGGCACCCGCACGCGATCGGCGAGCAGCGCCCCGAGGATGCCCGCGGCCAGCAGCGAGCCGGCGATCAGGATCAGCTCGGCGTCGTGTCCACCCATCGACGGACCCTAGTCAACCGAACCGGGTCAGACGTTCTCGTCGATCGCCGCCAGCCGCGCCTCGAGCTCCTCCGGCGAGCCGGCCTCCGGCACGTCCTCGGCCCGTTCGTGCGGGCGGCGGTAGACGAGATAGAGCAGGGCGAAGAGGACGCCGGCGGTGAGGGCGAAGCCGATCTCGACCCGTCTGAACTCGTCGCCGACCAGCGGCAGGAAGTTCCAGCCGATGAAGAAGGCGGCGCAGGCGAGCCAGCGGGCCGCCGCGCGGCGCACCTGGCCCTGCGCGAGGCAGGCCTGGTTGAGGGTGACCGAGCCCAGGTAGAGCCCCATCCCCAGCGTCACCAGCAGCAGGCCGGCGCGGTCGTAGGTGAACTTGTCGCTGAAGGCGACCTGCATCAGCTTCGGCCCGGCGACGAGCACGACGAGGGCGGTGAAGGCGGCGAAGGCGGCGATGCCCAGCAGCACCCCGCGAACCGAGCGATGGAACTCGCGCTCGCTGTCGGGGTCGGTCGAGGTGTGGAGGCTGGTGAGGTGGGGGAGGATGCTGGTCGAGACCGCCTGGAAGAGCTGCAGCGGCGCCCGCGCGATCATCAGCACGTTGAAGATGAAGCCGGCCGCGGAGGCACCCAGCAGGCCGCGGGCGATCAGTGGCCCGGCGTTGAGGAAGGCCTGTTCGCTGAACATGATCACCAGCACGGCGGCCGCGAACCCACCGCCTTTCTTCATCGAGAAGTCTTCGCGCTCCTCCCGCGCCGCGGCGACGGGCGCCGGCTGCGAGCGCTCCTTCCGCGCCCGCAGGGCAAAGGCCAGCGGCACCACCAGCAGCGACAGGCTCGGGGCGGCGACGATGCCGATCGCGACCGCCGACTGGCCGCTGAGCAGCCCGACCGCGACCAGGACCGCGAAGGAGGTGCGGAAGACCGACTCGGAGAGGATCAGCGCGGTGAAGGTGCCGAAGGTGCGCTGGCCGGCGAGGAAGCCGCGGGCGAAGTAGCTGGCGGCGTAGAAGAGGACGGCGCCGAAGAAGACCCAGTAGAGCGTTTCGTTGCCTTCCAGCAGGCCGTCTTCGATCGGCCCGCGCAGGGCCAGGGCGACGACCGCGAAGCTGAGCGCGAGACCGAGCTGGATCGTCGAGGCGACCCGCATCTCCTGGCCGATCGGCTCGCGCTTCTCCAGCCGTTCGGAGATGTGGCGGGAGAGCAGCTGTTCGACCGGCCGGTAGAGGGTCGAGATGGTGATGAAGACGGCCGACCAGAGCACCGTGATCTGCCCGTAGTCCGGCTTGGAGAGGACGTGCGAGGCGATCAGGAAGTAGGCGTAGGTGATCAGCCCGGTGAGGCCGACGCCGATGGCGAGGAAGCTCGCGGTCTTGCCGTACTCGGCCGAGGCGGAGCGCCCCTCGCCTGCTCCCATCAGTCGTTCGGCGTGCCGGGCTCGTAGTGGGAGGGCTCGACGCCGAGCGCCAGCTCGACCCGTCGCACCCGCTCGAAGACCCGCTGGGTCATCACCCGCTGCCCGGCCAGGAGGTCGCCGATCACGCCCAGCGCGAACAGCTGCACCGCGACTATGAAGAGGACGGCGCCGAGGATCAGCGACTGCAGGTGGCCGTCGCTGTCGCCGTTGACGATCCAGTCGAGCAGGAACGGGAGCCAGGCGAGGACCGCCAGCCCGAGCGCCACCGCGGCCGCGGTGGCGAAGGCGCGCAGCGGCTCGTAGCGGGCGTAGATGCGGAGGATCGCGGGGCCGTTGCGGCGCACGTAGGCGCCGGTCGAGTCGAACAGGCGGGACTCGCGGGTCCGCGGGTTGGTGCCCACCGTCACCTCGTCGACGGCGACGAGCATCTTGCCGGCCTGGATCAGGCTCTCCAGCGTGTAGGTGAAGTTGTCGACCACCGAGAGCTGCAGCGCGGCCTCGCGGTTGTAGGCGCGGAAGCCCGAGGTGGTGTCGGTGATCTCGGTCCCGGAAAGGCGCCGCACGACCCAGCTGCCCAGCCGCTGCAGGCCCTTTTTCGAGCCGGAGAAGTGATCGATCCCGGCGACCTCCCGGTCCCCCACGACCATGTCGGCCTCGCCGGCCAGGATCGGCGCCACCAGCTTGGTGACGTCGGCGCCGCTGTACTGGTTGTCGGCGTCGGTGTTGACGACGATGTCGGCACCGAGCTTGAGACAGGCGTCGAGGCCGGCCTGGAAGCCGGCGGCGAGGCCCTTGTTGTTGGTCAGGCGGACGATGTGCTCGACCCCGTTGGCGCGCGCCACCTCGACCGTGCGGTCGCTCGAGCCGTCGTCGACCACCAGCAGCTCGATCGTCTCGATGCCGTCGATCTGGCGCGGCAGGTCGGCGATCGTCGCGGGGAGGGTGGCCTCCTCATTGAGGCAGGGGATCTGGATGATCAACTTCATAGGTGCTGGGAGAGTATTTGGGGCCGGCTCGATATGGCGTCGCATCTCGGCGTCCTCGGTCGCTCGCGTGCAGAGCACGCCACGCTCCCTGCGTCCTTGAATCTGCTTAGCCATATGGAGCCGTGGCTAGAATTGACCGATTGACTCGTCAATCGGTTTTATGAATTCACAGCTGACAGCCACGGATCATGTGCATCTCCGGCTCGCGTTGGAGCTGGCTGAGGGCGGGCGTGGGCGGGTCAGCCCGAATCCACTCGTGGGTGCGGTCGTGGTTCGAGATGGCGAGACGATCGGCGAAGGGTTCCATGCCGAATTGGGTGGGCTGCATGCGGAGCGGGCGGCGTTGGCCGATTGCCGCGAGCGGGGAAATGACCCGGCGGGGGCGACGATGTACGTGACGCTGGAGCCGTGCGCGCATCAGGGGCGGCAGCCTCCCTGCGTGGACGCCGTGCTCGAGGCGGGGATCGGCCGCGTCGTCATCGCCTCCGAGGACCCGAGCGAGAAGGCCGCCGGGCGCGGCCCCGGGATCCTCCGCGACGGCGGCGTCGAGGTCGTCTTCGCGGCCGGCGCCGAGGCGGCGGCGGCGCGCCTGCTCAACCAGCCCTTTCGCAAGCACGCCCGCACCGGGCTGCCCCTGGTCGTCCTCAAGCTGGCGATGTCGCGCGACGGCCGCACCGCGACCCGGCCCGGCGCCTCGCCCTGGATCTCGGGCGAGCTCAGCCGCGCCCTCGTCCACCGCTGGCGCGGCGAATTCGACGCGATCGCCGCCGGCATCGGCACCGTCCTCGCCGACGACCCCCTGCTCACCGCCCGTCACCCCGGCGCCCGCCAGCCGCTGCGCGTCGTCTTCGACTCCCAGGCCCGCCTGCCGCTCGGCTCGCGGCTGCTGGCGAGCCTCGACCAGGCGCCGGTCCTGGTCGTCGCCGACCCGGAGGCCGATCGGGATCGGACGCGCGCCCTGCGCGAGGCCGGCGCCGAGGTCCTCCTCGTCGGCGGCGCCGACCCGGCCGACCGCATCGGCGCCGCCCTCGTCGAGCTCGGCCGCCGCGGCGTCACCGGTCTCTTCCTCGAGGGCGGGCGCACGCTCGCAGCCGCCTTCGCCGCCGCCGGCCAGATCGACGAGTCGCGTACCTTCGTTGCGCCGATGAACCTGGGAGGCCCCGAGCCCGCGGAGCTGGGGCTTGTCCGGCGGAGCGCGCTCGACACCCACGAGGAGCCGGTCGGCGAGGACACGTTGACGGTCGCCCGATACAAGGAGTGGTGAGGTGTTCACCGGACTGATTCAGGACGTCGGGCGTGTCGACTCCGTCGAGAGCGACGGCGACGGCGCCCGACTGCGGATCGCGACCGCGCTCGCTCCCGAGATCGGGCTCGGCGACTCGGTCGCGGTCGACGGCGCCTGCCTGACGGCGACGGCAACCGACGCCGGCGGCTTCGATGCCGAGGCGATGAACCAGACCCTCGCCGCGACCGCGCTGGGCGGGATCGAGCCCGGCGGTCGCGTCAACCTGGAGCTGGCGATGCGGGCGTCCGACCGGCTCGGCGGCCACATCGTCCAAGGCCACGTCGACGGCGTCGGCGAGGTCTCCGCCGTGGAGGAGGACGGCTTCGCGCGCCGCGTCCGCGTCGCCCTCGGCCCCGAGCTTCTCCGCTACGCCGTCGACAGGGGCTCGATCGCGCTCGGCGGGGTCAGCCTGACGATCTCCGCGCTGGGCGAGGCCTGGGTCGAGGTCTCGCTGATCCCGGAGACCTTGGAACGGACCAACCTCGGCGAGCTCGAGCCGGGAAGCAGGTTGAATGTCGAGTGCGACATCGTGGCGAAGTACGTGGAGCGGCTGGTGGCACCATTCGCCGGAAAGGAGCGAGCGTGAGCCAAATGACGGAGGCGCAGGAAAACGAGCAGGTCGCGAGCGAGGCGGGGGGGAGCCCGTTCTCGACGATCGAGGAGGCGATCGAGGAGATCCGCCGCGGCCGCATGGTCGTCGTCTGCGACGGCGAGGACCGCGAGAACGAGGGCGACCTGGTGATGGCGGCGCAGTTCGCCACCCCGGAGGCGGTCAACTTCATGGCCAAGGAGGCGCGCGGGCTGATCTGCCTGGCGCTGACCGCGCAGCGCTGCGAACGGCTCGGCCTGAACCTGATGGCGGCCAAGAACGAGGCGCCGCTGCAGACCGCCTTCACGGTCACGATCGAGGCCGCCGGCGGGGTCAGCACCGGCATCTCCGCCCACGACCGCGCCCACACGATCCAGGTCGCGATCGACCCCGAGTCGGGCCCGCGCGACATCGTCGTCCCCGGCCACATGTTTCCGCTGCGGGCCAAAGACGGCGGCGTCCTGGAGCGCACCGGCCACACCGAGGCCAGCGTCGATCTCGCCCGCCTCGCCGGCCTCACCCCCGCCGGCGTGATCTGCGAGGTGATGAACGACGACGGCACCATGGCCCGCGTCCCGGACCTGGTCCCCTACTGCGAGAAGCACGGGCTGAAGATGATCACGGTGGCCGAGCTGATCGCCTACCGCCGCCGCACCGAGAAGCTGGTCGAACGGGTCGTGGACACGGCGCTGCCGACCTCCTTCGGCGACTTCACCGCGGTCGGCTACCGCTCGCTGGTCGACGACAAACACCACGTGGCGATGGTCAAGGGCGACGTCGACGGGGCCGAGGACGTGCTCGTCCGCGTCCACAGCGAGTGCCTGACCGGCGACGTCTTCCACAGCATGCGCTGCGACTGCGGCGAGCAGCTGGCCGCGGCCCTGGCGATGATCGAGGAGGAGGGCGAGGGCGTCCTCCTCTACCTCTCCCAGGAGGGGCGCGGGATCGGCCTGCTGAACAAGCTGCGCGCCTACAAGCTGCAGGAGGAGGGGGCCGACACGGTCGAGGCCAACCTCAAGCTCGGCCTGCCGGCCGACCTGCGCGACTACGGGATCGGCGCCCAGATCCTCGGCGACCTGGGCCTCAGCAGCATCCGCATCCTCACCAACAACCCGAAAAAGATCGTCGGGCTGGAGGGCTACGGCCTCTCGGTCAGCGAGCAGGTGCCGATCGAGTCCGACCCCAACGTCCACAACGAGGACTACCTGCGGGCCAAGCGCGACAAGATGGGCCACTCGCTGCACCACCAGGGCCTGGCCCTCGACGAGGAGATGATCCACGACGAGGAGGAGCGCGACGCTCGGGGCGCCGATGGCTGAGGCCGGCGCCTTCCTCGAGCGGTTCCGCGACGACGAGCGCGAGCAGCTGGCGCCGCTGCGCTTCGGCGTCTGCGTCGGCCGCTTCTACGAGGACCTCGCCCAGCGCCTGGTCAAGGGCGCGAAGGAAGGCTTCGCCCTGGCCGGCGTGGCCGAGGAGGCGGTGACCGAGGTCTCGGTCCCCGGCGCCTACGAGCTGCCCTTCGCCGCCAAGGTCTTCGCCGAGCGCGGCTACGACGGCGTCGCCTGCCTCGGCGTCGTCATCCGCGGCGAGACCGACCACTACGACTTCGTCTGCGCCGAGGCCGCCCGCGGGATCCAGGACGTGCAGCTGGAGACCGGCGTCCCCTGCGCCTTCGGCGTGATCACCTGCGACAACATGGAGCAGGCCCTCGCCCGGGCCGGCGGCGGCAAGCGCGACCAGGGCCGCAACGCCGCCCTCACCGTCGCCCGCATGGCGCTGCTGAAGCGCCAGCTCGGCGGCTAATCCCCCTTCAGGCGGCGGGCAGCGTCGCCACCGGGTAGTGACGGATCTGTCGGTCTGAGGTGACCAGCGTCAGATCCTCCGACTGCGCCTGCGCGATCAGCATGCGGTCGAACGGATCGCGGTGGTGGCGGGGGAGGGATTCGACCGCGAGCACTTGACCGAGGGTCACCGGCAAGGAGCGGTACTGCAGTCGGTCGAGCGCCGCGGACAGCGTTTCCGGTAGAGGCAGCTTCCCCTTGGCACGTTTGATTTCGATCTCCCAGGCGCTGACGACGCTGACGTAGACCTCGTTGGTGCCATCCTCGATCGCCTCGGCGGCGGTTTGCGAGAGGAGCTCCGGCCTCAACAGCGACCAGACCAGGACGTGGGTGTCGAGGAGCAGCCTCAATCTCCCCTCCACAGCTGATCCTCACGGGGGAAGATCTCGCTTTCGTCGATCAGGCGCTCGATTTCGGTGTCGATTGCGTCGAAGTCCTCCACGGTCACACCGCACCCTTCCCAGATGCCGAGTTTGCGACGACCTGGCTTCTTGACTTCCACCGGCACCAGCTTCGCGGCCGGCTTGCCGGCGCGGCTGATCACGATCTCCTTGCCCCCTTCGACGCGCTCGACCAGCTTCGAGAGATGGGTCTTCGCCTCGTGCATGTTCACCTGCTCTAGATCCTCAGAACTCATTTCTCTCCCCCTGGAATTCGACCGCCGCGGACTCTCGCAGCATTTAGTCCACTTAGCTAACCAGCGATCAGGTTACTATCCACGATCCCGATGGCCAAGGTATGTCACAGCTGCGGCAAAGGACCGGCGTTCGGCCAGTCCCGAAGCCACTCGATGGTCGCCACCAAGCGCCGCTTCGATCCCAACCTGCAGAAGGTGCGGATCCAGGAGAACGGCCGCCCCATGCGCGCCTATGTCTGCACGCGCTGCCTGAAGTCGAACAAGGTCACCAAGGCTGCTTAGTTCGGGTTGCGGGGTGGGGGAGGGTCCGGTCGCCCTCCATTCGAATTCAGTCGCACGCGGCTGCGCCGCTTAGCTCCGATGTTTGTGCGCGCTAAAGCCGCGCTCAAACATCGGAGCAAAGGCCCGTAGGGCCGTGCGACTGAATTCCCGGGGAGGCACATCGGCACCCCTCCCCGCAAGCCCCGCTCAGTCGGGCTGTGGAACTACGGCGTGCTCGCCGGTCGGCGCCGGGTCGCCCTCGGCCGGCTCCACGTGGAGCTTCGGCAGCACCCGGTTGAGCCAGTCGGGGAAGTACCAGGCTCGGGTGCCGAGGAGCTGCATCACGGCGGGGACGAGGACGGAGCGGATGATCACGGCGTCGATGAAGACGGCGGAGGCGAGGCCGAGGCCGAAGAGTTTGATGATCCGGTCTTCGCCGAGCATGAAGGAGGCGAAGACGGTGATCATGATCGCCGCCGCCGCGGTGATCACGCGGCCGGTCAGGGCGAGGCCGCGGGTGACGGCTTCGGTCGCGTCCTTGCGGCTCTCCCACTCCTCGTGGATGCGCGACATCAGGAACACCTCGTAGTCCATCGAGAGCCCGAAGACGATCGAGAAGAGGAAGATCGGGAAGAAGGAGATGATCGGGCCGGTCCCGTCGACCCCGATCAGGCTGGCGCCCCAGCCCCACTGGAAGACGGCGACGATCAGGCCGAAGGCGGCGCCGATGCTGAGCAGGTTCATCGCGATCGCCTTCAGCGGCACCAGGATCGAGCGGAAGACGATCATCAGCAGCAGCCCCGAGAGCAGGACGACGACGCCGATGAAGAGCGGCAGCTTTTCGGAGATCGCGTTGCCGAAGTCCTCGAAGATCGCGGTGATGCCGCCGACGTGGACCTGGGTCGAGGTCCGCTGCTCGATCGGCGGGATCACCTCTTCGCGGATGTGGTCGAGCAGTTCGGTCGTCGCCTCGCTTTCGGGCGAGGTCGTCGGGTAGACCTGGAAGACGCCGGTGTTCTGGGCCGGGTTGAGCACGATCGGCGTCACTTTGGCGACGCCGCTTTCGCCCTCGAGGGTCTTGTGGAGGACGACCAGGCCCTCGTCTTCACCCTTGCCCGGCAGCGCCGCGACCATCGCGAAAGGGCCGTTGAAGCCGGGTCCGAAGCCCTCGGCGAGCAGGTCGTAGGCTTCCTTCGTGGTCGAGCCGGAGGGATCGGTGCCGGCGTCGTTGGAGCCCAGCCGCAGCGAGAGGGTGGGGACGCAGAGCGCGAGCAGCAGCGCCCCCGAGAGCAGCGCCGAGAGCACCGGCCGGCGCTGGATCTCACGGCTCCAGCGGTACCAGCGCGTGTCTTCGGCGGTCGAGGGGGTGCGCTTGCCGAGGCCGGGGATGCGCAGGCGGTCGACCCGGCGCCCGGCGATCGTCAGCAGCGCCGGCAGCAGGGTCAGTGCCGCGATCATCGTGAACAGGACCGCGACCGCGGCCGACATCGCCACCCCGTAGAGGAAGGTGATGCCGAGCAGCAGCATCCCCATCAGCGAGATGATCACGGTGATGCCGGCGAAGAGGACGGCGCGACCGGCGGTGTCGACGGCGGCGATCGCCGCCGGGCGCGGCTCCATCCCCTCGTCGAGCCCGTTGCGGAAGCGGGTGAGGATGAAGAGCGCGTAGTCGATGCCGACGCCGAGCCCGATCATCGTCGCCAGCTGCGGCGCGAACTCGGCGGTGTCGAAGACGTGGGTGCCGAGGGTGACGACGCTGAGGCCGACGCCGAGCGCGAACAGGGCGGTGACCAGCGGCAGCCCCATCGCCACCGCCGAGCCGAAGGTCAGCAGCAGGATCACGATCGCCGCCGCCAGCCCGACCATCAAGGAGGAGTCGCCACCTTCTTCTTCTTCGCGGATTTCCTCGATCGGCTGGCCGCCGACCTCGACCTGCAGGCCGGGGCCGGCGGCGGTCTCGGTCGCGGCGACGATCCGCTTCGCCTGGTCCTGGTCCAGCTTCGGCGTGATCACGTCGAACTGGACCGTCGCGTAGGCGATCTTGCCGTCGTCGCCGACCGCCGCGGTGCCGCCGTCCTTGTAGGGGCTGGAGACTTCGCTGACGTGCGGGATCTTGGCGACGGTGGCGAAGACGCCTTCCATCTCCTTCTTCACCGCCGCCGACTCGACCCCGTCGTCGGCCTTGTAGACGATCGTCACCGTGTCCCCGGACTGGGCCGGGAACTTGTCTTCGAGCAGGTCGAAGGCCTCCTGCGAGTCGGAGGCGGGCAGCTTGAATTCTTCGCTGAAGTCCGAGCCGACCGAGCCGGCGAGCATCCCGAACCCGATCAGGGCCAGGATCCAGGCGACGATCACGGTCTTGCGGTGGCCGGTGATCCAGGTGGCGAAGCGTCGCATCGGGCGGCACGCTAGCAACGGCCATCGGCGGCTGTCTTCAACCATCTCCGGCGGCGATTAGATTCCCCCGCAGATGCCCGATCCCTCGATCGCCCGGTTCCGACGGGTAATCAGCTCCGCATACGCCTCGCTCGAGGCCCGACGCCAGGAGGTCAACGACCTCAACGTCTTCCCGGTCGCCGACGGCGACACCGGCGACAACATGGCGATGACGATGCGTGCCGTGATGGAGGAGCTCGACCGGCTCGACGGGCTCGAGGTCGACGAGGTCGGCCGCACCGAGCTGGTGCAGGCGCTGGCGCGGGCGGCGCTGATGGGCGCCCGCGGCAACTCCGGCGTGATCCTCAGCCAGATCGTCCGCGGCGCCGCCGAGGAGCTGGCCAGCCGCCCCGGCGAGCTGGTCGACCCGGTGCTGGTCGCCGCCGCCTTCGCCCGCGCCGCCGACGCCGCCTACGAGTCGGTGCGCGAGCCGGCCGAGGGGACGATGCTGACCGTCTTCCGCGAGATGGCCCACTCGCTGACCCGCCAGCTTGCCCATCTGGAGGCCGACAAGCAGCGGCTCGGGCGCGACGTCAGCGACGAGCAGCAGGACGCGATCCTGGCCGCGGTGCTGGAGCGGGCCATCGAGGACGGCGAGCGGGCGGTGGCGCGGACGCCCGAGCAACTCGAGGTGCTGCGCGAATCCGGCGTCGTCGACGCCGGCGGCCACGGGCTGGTGCTGATCCTGGCCGGGGTCGTCGCCGGCCTGCGCGGGGACGACGCCGAGCTGCCCGAGGTCTCCCGCCACGAGGCGCCGCGCCGCAGCCTGCCCCACCACGAGGACAGCCGCTTCCGCTACTGCACGAACTTCATCGTCGCCGGCAGCGGCCTCTCCTCGCGTGACTTCCTGCCCCAGCTCGAGGGCCTCGGCGACTCGGTCCTCGTGGTCGGCGACGAGGCGACGCTGAAGGTCCACGTCCACACCGACGAGCCCGAGGCGGCGGTGGCGCTGTTCGAGGGGGCTGGCGAGGTGACCAACCTCGACGTCGCCGACATGCGCGAGCAGATGGCCGAGCGCGACGCCCGCCTCGGCGCCGGCGGCGGCCGCACCGGCGTCCTCGCGGTCGCCGCCGGCGACGGGTTGGAGCGTCTCTTCGCCGAGCTCGGCGCCCATGTGGTGCCGGGCGGCGAGACGCTCAATCCCTCCACCTACGAGCTGCTGGCGGGGATCCACGGGGTGCCGGCCGACGAGGTGCTGGTGCTTCCCAGCTCCGCGAACGTGGTGATGGCGGCTGAGCGTGCCTGCGAGCTCTCCGAGAAGCCGGCGCGGGTCGTGCCGGCGCTCTCCCAGCAGGCCAGCCTCCTCGCCCTGGTCGAGTTCGACCCCGACGCCGCGGGGGAGGAGAACGCGGAGCGTCTGGAGGCCTCGCTCGACGGGGTCGCGATCGGCGGCGTCGCCCCGGCCGCCCGCGACGACGCCCAGGGGCGCTTCAAGCAGGGCGACGCGGTCGGCTTCGCGGCGGGCGAGATCGTCGCCTGGGGCGGCTCCGGCTCGACCCTGACGACGACGATCCAGCACCTCGCCGAAGGGGCCGAGATCGTCACCGTGATCGCCGGCGAGGGCGCTCCGATCCCGCTCTCGGAGATCGACACCCATGCCCCGGAGGGGGTGGAGGTCGAGGTCCACGAGGGAGGCCAGCCGAGCTGGTGGTGGCTGCTCGCCGCCCAGTAGTGCTGGCCTTCGCCGGCGCCCGCGAGCTGAGCCGCGCGGAGCTGCGCGACGCCCCCGTCCACTGGCCCCGCCCCAGCGTCCTCGAGGCCTCGATCCAGGCCCTCGACGGCGTCGGCCCCAAACTCGCCGAGGCGGCGGCCGAAGCCGGCCTGCGCACCGTCGGCGACGTCCTCTACCGCTTCCCGCACCGGCACCGAGATCTCACGATTCGCGAGCTCGCGGACGTCGAGATCGGCGAAACCGCGACCGTCCTGGTCGAAGTCCGGGGCAGCCAACCGCGCCCCTTCCGCAAACGCGGCCTCAGCATCACCACGGTCAAAGTCGGCGACGACAGCGGCCACGTTCGAGCCTCCTGGTTCAACCAACCCTGGATCGCCGGCAAGCTCACCCCCGGCGCCCGCTTCCTCCTCACCGGCAAGCGAACCAACCGCGGCTTCGGCGTCAACGAATACGAGTTGGTTTCTGCTCGGGACTCCCCTCCGCGACAGGACCCGCGGCCCGGGACCCTTGTCCCTATCCACCCGGCAACCGAAACCCTCAAAGCCCAGAAGATTCGCGATTGGGCCGAGCAGGCGTGTCGATGGGCGCCGAACGCGATCGAGGGGCTTCCCGCCGAACTGCGGGCGCGCCGGCGACTGCCGGGCGCCGCCGACGCGATCCGCGCCGCCCACTTCCCGGAGAAGGTCGAGGAAGCCGAAGCCGCGCTGGACCGGATCGCCTTCGAGGAGCTCTTCCTCTACCAGGCGATCCTCGCGACCCGCAAGCAGACGCACCGCCGCTCGCGCCCGGCGCCGCGGCTCGGCAAGCCCGGCGAGGTGGTCGGGCGCTGGGTCGACTCGCTGCCCTTCGAGCCGACCGGGGACCAGCTCGCCGCCTTCGACGACGTCGACGCCGACATCGACTCCGGCGAGCCGATGCAGCGGCTGCTGATGGGGGAGGTGGGCTCCGGCAAGACCGTGGTCGCCGTCTACGCGATGCTGCGGGCGCTCGAAGCCGGCTACCAGGCGGCCCTGATGGCGCCGACCGAGACCCTGGCCGAGCAGCACGCGATCACGCTCGGTCGCCTGCTGGCCGAGGAGGCGACCCCGTTCGCGCTGATCACCGGGGCGACGCCGGTGGCGACGCGCCGGCGGGCCCTGAACCAGCTCGCCAGCGGCGAGCTGGGACTCGTCCTGGGCACCCACGCGCTGATCGAGCCGACCGTCGAGTTCGCCCGGCTCGGCCTCTGCGTGGTCGACGAGCAGCACCGCTTCGGCGTCGCCCAGCGCCGCGCCCTCGACGTCAAGGGGGTCGAGGGAATGGCCCCGCACGTCCTCCACATGACCGCGACGCCGATCCCGCGCACGCTCTCGCTGACCGCCTACGGCGACCTCGACACCACCGCGCTGCGCCAGCTTCCCGCCGGCCGCCAGCCGGTCGAGACCTGGCTGGTCGAGGAGGAGCGCCGCGCCGCCGCCTACGAGTTCCTCCGCGGCCGCCTGCGCGAGGGCCGCCAGGCCTTCGTCGTCTGCCCGCTGGTCTCCGAGTCGGAGAAAGTCCAGGGCAAGGCGGCAGAGGTCGAGGCGGAGCGGCTGCGGGCGGGCGAGCTGAAGGGCTTCCGGCTCGGCGTCCTGCACGGGCAGATGCCCTCGGCGGCGAAGGCGGAGGCGATGCGGGCGTTCGCCGCGGGGGAGACCGCGGTGCTGGTGGCGACGACCGTGATCGAGGTCGGGATCGACGTCGCCAACGCGACCGTGATGGTGATCGAGGGGGCGGAGCGCTTCGGCGTCTCCCAGCTGCATCAGCTGCGGGGCCGGGTCGGGCGTGGCGAGCACGCCTCGCACTGCCTGCTGTTCGCCGCGGAGGCCGGGGAGCTGGCCCGGCGCCGCCTCAAGGCGGTGGCGGGGGAGAGCGATGGCTTCAGGCTGGCCGAGATCGACCTCGGCCTGCGCGGCGAGGGCGAGATCCTCGGCACCCGCCAGAGCGGCCTGCCGCGCTTCGCGGTCGCCCGCCTGCCGGAGGACGCGGACACCTTGATCGCGGCGCGCGAGGAGGTGCTGGCGCTGCTGCGCGAGCACGGCTCCCTCGCCGATCCCGCCCTCGGGCCGCTGCTCGACGCCGCCCGCCGCCGCTTCGGCGCCGGTGCCGCCGACCCGATCCCGCTCTAGGTTCTCTGTGTGAGAGTCATCGCCGGAGAGTTCAAGGGCCAGCGCCTCCTCGCCCCCCGCGGTTGGAAGGTGCGGCCGACCTCCGACCGCGTCCGCGAGGCGATCTTCTCCGCCCTGGGCGAGCGCGTCGAGGGCGCTGCCGTCCTCGACCTCTACGCCGGGACCGGGGCGCTGGCGATCGAGGCGCTCTCGCGCGGCGCCGCGCGCGCCGTCCTCGTCGACCGCGACACCCGGCCCGCGCTCGGCAACGTCGAGCGCCTCGGCCTGGGAGACCGGGCGCAGCTGATCCGCGCCGACGTCGAGCGCTGGCTGGGACAGGGTTCGGGCGGACCCGATGCGCGGAAGTTCGACCTCGTCTTCGTCGACGCCCCATATAGACTCGCCGACCGCGTGACGGACCTCCTCGATATCCATCTGCCCGAGCTGCTCGCCCCCGGCGGGCGCGCGGTCGTCGAGAGCGGCGCCGGCCGGCCCCTGCGGATCGCTTCGCTGGAGCGGCTGCGCCAGCGCCGCTACGGTGCCGCCGACGTCTCGATGTACGGGGAGGCGGAGTGAGCGAGCGCAACGGCACCGTCGTCTGCCCGGGCACCTACGACCCGGTCACCAACGGCCACATCGACATCATCACCCGGACCTCGAACGTCTTCGACAAGGTCGTCGTCGGCGTCGTCAACAACCCGGTGCGCAAGGAGAAGATGCTCTTCAACGCCGAGGAGCGGCGCGACTTCATCGCCGCCGCGACCGCGGACCTGCCCAACGTCGAGGTCCAGATCTTCGCCACCCTGCTGGTCGAGTTCGCCCGCGACAACGGCGCCAAGGCGATCGTCAAGGGCCTGCGGGCGATCTCGGACTTCGAGTACGAGTTCGAGATGGCCCAGCTCAACCGCAAGCTCGATCCCGGCATCGAGAGCATCTACGTGATCGCCTCGCCCCACTACAGCTTCCTCTC